>Ga0115570_10000094_pt1 | contig 65591 bp, 63 predicted proteins | sample COGITO_mtgs_1205_3_FD_87294 | JGI IMG/M metagenome (GOLD analysis project Ga0115570, IMG submission 87294) | Pelagic marine microbial communities from North Sea - COGITO_mtgs_120524 | ecosystem: Environmental > Aquatic > Marine > Epipelagic | place: Germany:Helgoland, sampling site Kabeltonne... | reverse complement strand
TTTTCGAGAATTTGGTCGGCAAAATATGATCGTTCGGGGCGAGGGCCAACCAGGCTCATGTCCCCAATCAGAACATTCCAAAATTGAGGCAACTCGTCCAAGCGGTATTTTCGGAGAAAGCGTCCAACCACTGTGATACGTGGATCCTCCTCTGAACTCAATTGGGGTCCCGCTGATTCGGCGCCCATGCGCATGGACCGAAACTTGAAAATGTCAAACAGGCGCGCCTTCTTTCCCAACCGCTCTTGGCGATAGAACGCCGGACCCCCATCCCGCATAACGGCCAGAGCGAGTACTAGGAGGAGGGGGCTCAAGCACAGCAATGCGAGTGCGGAGATGGCGATATCGGCCAAGCGTTTGGTATTTCGCTGCCACGGATCCATGGGCTCTAAATGCCATTCCATGAGCGGCAATCCATGTTCGTCGATACCCACCATCCCGGAGAGAATGCCATAGGTATCTGGAAGCATAAAGATGCGGGTTCCCAACATCTCCAATTCCAGAATCAACGGGGTTAAACGGTCATGCTGGTTCCCTGGTATCGCGAGAATGCAATCTTCAACATGCAGGCGCTCCACCAATGCCTTAACCTCTTTCGCGTCCCCCAGCATCGGCAAGTTGTTTAACGGCGCGCGGTCTGCGTGTTCTTCCGTGTTAATCCATCCCGCCAAAATCTCCCCCGAGGACTGCGCATGAAGGACTAAGCCGTCCATGTGTTCGGATAAGATCGCGCGTTCCCCGATGAGCAGGGTCGGAAATGTGAATTTTTTCCGTTTAATGCGGAAGCGAATGACATAGCCCAGGATGATTTTTCCTGCGATGGTCCAGATAAAAAGGGTACCGGCAAAGAGTCCTGCGCTCTTGAAATAGCCCGAGTAGGCGTCCACATAATCATCCAAAAGGAAGAAAATGAAATATAGAACGCTGAATACGGCCCACACCTGGAGTGCTCGACTGAGCTCCTTGAGACGTGACTTTCGAAGTGGCCGCAAATACAGTCCCACCATGCCCATCGCCCCAACCCACATTCCCGCGGTCAGGAGAGAACCGTAGACATAGAAGTTATCCCAGGCCATTTCAGGAACCCCAAAGCGGGCAGGCTCCAAAATGCTTTTTCGAAAAGTATAGAGCAAAGTGTAGGCAAGAAAGGCTCCGACGAAGTCCCAGCCGATGTAGGCCAATCGCCATGCGTTCGCCACCTTGTGCAACCTTGGACTTCGTGGACTCATGGACGATAGACAAGTCGGATGTTGTCGACAAGAACCGTATCGAGCTTGCCGTTGGCCAGCTTAATGGAACCCAGGTAAATCCGGAAGTCTGATGCGTCCGGGACCCCTGACACCTCCGTGACTAAATTGATGTAGGCGTGATTCCAGGTTTTGGTTGGGTTCAAGGTGGCCGTGGGCATTTGGAGGATTTGGCCCGGGCGGTAAGCTATAACCCCCACCGAAATGGGAACAGAACAGAGGTAATCCAGTTCCACGTAGACATTGGCACTCAGCTTGGGCAAAACGTAGCGATCCATACTATGTACTTCAAAACGCGACAATCCCGTATCTAGTATGGCCATTCCGCTGTAAACATTCGTCTCGGCAGACGGAGCGGGGAAGCGCAACAAAGGGTCTGAGGTAAGAATCCAAGAGGTGTCGCTTTGAAGGGTCGCCACCATACGTTGACCGACCGACTCAAAATTCTCCAATGGAGCCACCACTAAATTTCCCCCAAGCCCGGAGAAATCATAGGAAAGGACCTTGGGGTTGTTGCCCAAGGGCACGGTGGTCGTGACCCCGCGTTTGAGGGTAGTCGTGGTGACGTAATCTGTATAAAATGGGTAAATGCCACGAAAGCTGGAAATGCCATTGATGTTGATGCCTGGGTAAAGGCGAATCTCCTTGGGCCCTTCTTGGTCCATGAGGATCGGCAAAGTGGCGGGAAGGTGGTGGGCGCCGAGATTTATACCGTCGACTTCTACCCATGCGGTCGTGACTTTCGAGCTCGTATTTCCCCAAACCGCTCCAGGCTCCGGGACTAGACCTAAACTGGGAATGTGCAGGAATGCGGGTTCATCCACGGTTTCTTGGTCGCAACTTGCCATCATTCCCGCCAAAACGAGTCCCAATAGCCATGTTCGTGTAAAACTTTCCTGCATCCTGCAAAGGTAGAGCAGTGACCGCTTTGTAATTTGCAGGACCCGATGCGAAGCGACACCCCCCGACACCAAGGCCAGCGTTTACAGCTTGTTCAGCAACTGCGAGAGCGAGGAATTGCGGATGAACGAGTGTTGGATGCGATGAGTCAGGTCCCTCGGCATTTGTTCTTGGATTCCTCCTTTGAACAATTTGCTTATCGGGATGCGGCTTTTCCCATTCGTGCCCACCAAACGATTTCCCAGCCCTACACCGTGGCCTTCCAGACGGAGGCCCTCCGCTTGGCTCCAGGGTCTAAAGTATTGGAAATCGGCACGGGATCGGGATATCAGGCCGCCGTACTCGCCGCAATGGGCTTTAAAGTCTATACCATCGAACGTCAAAAGGAATTGTTTGACTTTTCTAAAGGCATTTTGCGCGAGCTGGGATATCGGGTGACACAAAAATTTGGAGACGGCTACAAAGGAATGCCGGCTTTTGCCCCCTTTGATGGGATTCTCGTTACCGCCGCTGCCCCGGAGTTGCCCCAAGAATTAATCGCTCAACTGCGTCCGGAGGCGAGACTCATTGTTCCGGTAGGAGACGTTGAACAAGATCAAGTGATGCATGCCGTGTGGCAAGATGTGCACGGAACGCGCCAGGAAGAAGTTCTGGGCCAATTCCGCTTCGTCCCCATGTTAAAAGATGTGGATACAGGCCGTTAAAACTTCGTTTACAGCTCCCGTTGAGTTTCCCGGTCGATGTCGCGTTCCTTTATGGCTGCGCGTTTATCGTGAAGCTTCTTTCCTTTGGCGAGGGCTATTTCCAGTTTTGCCCATCCCCGAGGACTGAAATAAAGTTTCAGAGGAACGACGGTGGTGCCGACATCCTTTAAAGCTTTTTGAATTTTTACCAGTTCGTTCTTCTTAAGCAGCAATTTTCGCTCCCGCAAGGGGAGGTGGTTGCTGTGGGTACCGAGGCGAAATTCAGCAATGTGAAGATTCTTTATCCAAAGTTCCCCGGAATCATGGATATAGCAATAGCTATCTGAAAGATTTCCCTTTCCCTCTCGGAGTGACTTGACCTCTGTACCGTAGAGTTGGAGGCCCGCCGTGAAGAAATCTTCCAGGTGGTACGCAAAACGCGCTCGTCTATTCTGAATAACCGGGTTCACAGCGCAAATCTAACCCTACTTTTGTGGAGTATGCTGTACGATCGTGTTCTCCGCCCTTTGCTTTTTTCACTCCCTGCGGAAAAAGCGCATAATCTCACTATGGTTCAGCTTAGAGCGCTGCAATCCACTTCGGTAGGGCGCTCTTTACTTAGAATGTGGGTCGGACCCGTTGCACAGAACCCAGTACATGCGATGGGGCTCAAATTTTCCCATCCTGTTGGAATCGCGGCCGGCCTGGATAAGAATGCCGAAGCGGTTCGGGGTTTTTTCACATTGGGCTTTAGTCATGTGGAAGTAGGCACCTTGACCCCCCGTCCACAGCCCGGAAACCCCATGCCGCGTTTGTTTCGGTTGCCCTCGGACCAAGCGATTATCAATCGAATGGGCTTCAACAACCGGGGGGCAGAGTCTGCCGCGGAACGCTTGGCGCAGCGCGACCCTGCCTGGGGCATTGTGGGCGGAAACGTCGGCAAAAACAAGGACACCCCGAACGATCAGGCATCAGAGGACTACCTCCGCGCGATGCACGCTCTGGCGGGTACCGTCGATTACTATACCGTCAATATTTCTTCCCCGAATACCCCGGGACTACGGGATCTTCAGCATGAAACGGCGTTAAAATCCCTACTAGAAGTCGTGGCCAACGAGAATAAACGCTTACAGGGCATTCCATTAGCGGTCAAGATTGCGCCGGATTTGACCAAGGACGAAGTACAAGCCATGGCTCGCATGGCCGCCACGTGCGGCTTCCAAGGCATCATTGCGACCAATACGACCATCGATCGTTCGGGATTGAAAGCAAACCCAAATCATATTGCCGATATAGGGCCTGGAGGCCTTTCGGGGCGTCCTTTAACCTCTCGAAGTACGCAGGTCATTGAATGGATCAAAGAAGCCGTGGGAGACTCTCTGTCGGTCATTGGTGTCGGAGGTGTGTTTTCCGCTCAAGATGTCATCGATAAACGAAATGCGGGTGCAGACCTTGTCCAAGTGTACACAGGATTCGTTTATCAAGGGCCCAGGATGATTCATACCTTGCAACCAGCATGGAAGCGCGATTAATTTGGGTAGAATGCCCTCGGGACGCGATGCAGGGCTATCCTCAGCCCTTTGCCACCAGCGCGAAGGTGGAATACCTCCGCCACGTTTTGGAGGTGGGATATGACACCATTGACATAGGCAGTTTTGTTTCTCCTAAAGCCATTCCTCAGATGGCCGATACCGAGGCCGTACTCGAAGCCTTGGCCCCGTACAAAGGGCGCAACCGCTTTTTGGTCATTGCAGCGAATCGTCAAGGGGTTAAGGCGGCAGCGGCAAATCCCCATGTGGACATCGTAGGCTACCCTTTTTCCGCTTCCGACACCTTTCAGCAGCGCAACACACGACGCAGTCAAGCCCAAGCGATGGAAGAACTTATCGACCATGCCGCGGACCTGCGTGCCTCAGGCAAAACCTTGGTCGTCTACATCAGCATGGCCTTTGGAAATCCCTATGGAGATCCCTATTCGGTGGAGGCGGTAGCAGAGTGGGTGCGACAGGTTCAGCAGGCTGTTTCCCCCGAAGCTATTTCATTGAGCGACACCGTAGCCATGGCAACACCGGAAGACATTACCGCATTAGTTGCAGCGTGCCAATCCGCATCCCCCGAAGCTCAATTGGGCTTGCATTTGCACGTGCCTGCGGGATATTCACTGCGATCGGGCCTCGTACAAGCGGGCTGGGCGAGTGGTGTCCGGCGCTTTGATTCCGCTTTACTCGGATTTGGGGGTTGCCCCTTAGCCCAAGACGAGATGTGTGGAAACCTTCCCTCCGAAAGCCTATTGACCTTCGTTCTTTCTCGACGCATTCCTACTCATGTGAATCCTCTCGCATTGGAAGCGGCCCACAACGCGGCGCGGCGACTTTTTCTGTAATTTCGCCACGTACTTGTGTGCCCACTCGGGGCTTAAAAGGGAAACCGGTGAGATTCCGGTGCTGTACCCGCAGCTGTAACCTGCCACTTGACTTTTTGATGATGCCACTGGGAAACTGGGAAGGCCAAAAAGTTGCAGGGAGCCAGAAGACCTGCCTTGAACCATAACCCCGTCAACACCGGGAAGAGTGTTGAAGCGAAATGAAAATAAGGCCTCACCAAGTCCTTCTGGGACTCAGTCTGTGTGTCTGGTCTGCCCGTGCGCAGACCGTGGACACCGTCACCCTCCAATTGTCCTCCGTGCCCGTTTGGGCTGAAGCACCCGCTCAAAGCGCTGCCTTGCCAAAAACCGATGCCTATGGGCTTTGGTCAAGCGGGGCTGATATCCGCATGACATCGCCCGGGGCTTCTTTACTCCTGAGCCGGGATGGGTATCCAGGAGCATATGTCCAAGGCACCTGGGAAGGACTGCCCCTGTTGACCCCGGATTTGGGCGTCGCAGATTTTTCTTTGCTCCCTCAATGGGGACAAACGTCGTCCTGGGCGTCCACCCTCTCTGCACAGTATCAAAGCTCGAATTCCATTGGAGAAATCTTGGATGTCCGTTCCAGTGGACCCGATCACCTCGAACTTCGCGGAAGCTCGCTCAAAGGAGCGGGCGTGGGTGGTCGCTGGACCTTGCCCAGCGGCGAGAATGCCCAGGTCGTTCTGGGTGGCGGGACCGAGGCATGGATCAATGACTACCGTTATGGTGAATCCGGCCAACGCCGAGAGGAAGCGGACGGGGAGCGCTCTGAAATCTATCTGACCCACCGGACCATCTACGCTGGCGGCCGCTGGAGCACAGGCGGAAATGCCTATTTGATCTCCTCGGACCGAGGATTGCCAGCGTCCATCGATGATATGGAAGGAATTGGTGCCCGGCAGCAAGACCTCCGTTGGCAGGTCAGCCAATACCAGGCCTTCCATTACGAGGACATGCAATTCCGTACGGAGCAGGTCGTTTGGGGCCAAGACCAAGGCTACCAGGGCTATTGGTTTTCGGATACGAATGCAACCCAAGGAGCCTACCTCCGCTTTTACACAGGTACCCACTGGAAGAATTGGAAGCTTAGCAACGAGGAAACGGTAGGTGTAAATCGAATGCAGGGCGTCTATAAGCCGGACACGAGCGTGGATTTCGTGACCCTCAACCTCGTGGCGGAGTCTCCAACTACGCGTTTGGGTAGATTCACCCTCGGCGCTAAGTGGTCTACATGGGGACCCAAGAAAAGCCCTCTAGCACCGCAGATCCTTTGGGAGAAAAAGGTGCAAACGTGGACCTTGTCGGGCCACCTGCGCCAAATGTTCCGCTTTCCAACCATGAACGACTTGTTTTGGACGGGCTTTGGCAACCCAGACTTGGATCCTGAACGTGGTTGGGAAGCGCAAGGGGGGCTTCGCCAATCCGTTCCACGCGGATATGTAGAGGCGAAAATATTTAGCACCCGGCTGCAGCAAGCCATCATTTGGCTTCCGGATGACTTCGGCAATTGGCGCCCAGTGAATCAGAGTTCATGGGACCGTCAAGGCGCCAAACTGGCGGGGCACTACGCTCCAGGCAGCTGGACCTTGGATGCCAACGTTCGCTACGTTCGGGTCACGGATGTGGAGGGGAATTTGGCCCCATATGTGGCTCCATGGCTTGGGAACGCTTCGGTCTCTCGACGTTGGGGCAAAGGAGAGTGGGGTGCCACTTGGACGGGCCAGACGGCTGTTCCCACGTATTGGGTTGCGCCAGGATCTGGACCTGAGGCCTACCTCGCAGGTCAGTCTTCGATGGGCTTGCAGTATGCCCGAGGCCTGACGGATGCCCTCAAGGCGCAGATTTCGGTGGAAAACCTCTTCAATCAAACGGTCATCTTCCAGCCGGGCTATCCCATGCCTGGACGATACTTCCAGGTTAGATTTCAGTATTACTTGTAAAAAGAAAGCCGGGCAAGGAGCCCGGCTTTTTTATGGGTGGAAAGTGCGTCCAGGATTAGGCCATTCCCAAGACGCTGCGCTTGGCATAGGCCCACTGCAGAAGCGCTCCGTATACCAGTGTGCTCGCCGTGGCTGAAACAAAGAAGGGAAGTGCTGCCACATAGGCCGTGAACAGACCCGCGCCGGTTTGCGGTAGGGCAGGGTTGCCATACCAAAAGCCCACATTGGAAAGGGCAAAAAACGCGAAGTTGGCGACGACCGCATGGCCAGCTCCAACGATTCCATCCATCTGACGGGCTTTCTGTCCCCAGAGCACCATGGCCACGTGGCCCGCATACACCCATACCATACCGGGATAGCCCCAAGAAAAGCCTTCCGTCATGGCGCCATAGACGACGTTATTGAGCAAGAGATCACTCACAAAGAGCAAAACCAAGGGGAGAAGCATGGCTCCAGGACGGCCTTTGCTCCAGAATCCACCCACCAAGGCGACGGCACCCATGGCCGTAAAATTGGGGAAGTGGGGGAGAAAGCGCGTGAGTAGCGCCAGCGCGAGGAGGCCTGCCGTAGCGATAAAGGGGGAGATAGTGCGCATATCTATAAACGTTTAAAGATGTAGATGACAAAGAGGAGCATTACCACGCCCAAGACAATTTTTAGGTTGCTACCATAGTGGATGGCATGGGTGCGTGCATCCTTTCGGTAGCTCCAAAATAAGAAGACCAAAAAGGCGACGGTAAATATCCCCGCAAAAATCCAATGTCCTGTGCCTATGTTTTCCAAGTGTGGTAATTTGGAACAAAAATAACCGCCATGCAGGAACAAATAGCCGCTGTGACCAAATTCCATGAAGTTTATCGCATTCCGTATGCGGTTCAACCCACCACAAACGTCGATCCACAGCTGATAGCTCTCCGCCACCGCCTCATGGCTGAAGAAAATGAAGAATACCTCGAAGCCGCGCTAGCAGGGAATCTCGTGGAAGTAGCCGATGCGCTGGGGGACATGCTGTACATTCTCTGCGGCACCATGATCACCCATGGTATGCAAGAAAAAATAGAAGAGGTCTTTCGCGAAATTCAACGCAGCAATCTCAGTAAACTTGGCGCGGATGGACAGCCGATCTACCGAGAAGACGGCAAAGTCATGAAGGGACCGAACTACTTTAAGCCCGATATCGCCGCCATTCTGGCGGGCCGCTGATCCGATCGGGCCTGAAATCCCGGGAGATGCTCTCCTTGGGCGGATAGAGGTCCTTGGACATCTCCTTGAGGACCCTGAATGAACTGAACTTGATCGAGTTTCCCTTTTTCGAATTCCAGGGCAATTTGGGCACATTGGATGTGGGATACCCGCTCCGCATCCGGATGAAAAAGGGCCTGCGCATTCCCTCGCAGGGTCACGCGCTTCATTTGTCTCGCAGCAATCCATCCAGCCATCGTGGAACCGGCCATTTCATCAAAGCGCACCGAATCTACGGGAGTCCCTACATGCACTAGGCCTCGGCCAAACAAGGAATCCATGTCTGGTCGGACATGCATATAGAATCGCAACGTGTCAGCTCGCACTATGTAGTCTTCGGCCCAAACCAAAGGATTTCCCCGTAATGTCATCAAGGAATCTTCGATCTGCCAGCGCATGGATTCGGAGGCGCTGACCAACCCTTGAGAAAATGTATGAACCTCGCCATGAGCGCGGGCCGAATCGGGTGTTCTGACGATGGTGTAGGCGTGAATTTCCAAACTGTCTTCCGACCAATCGGCCCATTGAGCACGTGATAGGCGACCGAAGAGTTCGGTGCGTTTTAAGGCATCCACTTGATACAAGCTGTCGGCTCGGAATTGAATGGTGGAATCCTGCCCTTCCACACCACGGTAGAACTGCCTCATCTTGGGATTCGTCCAGATTTGGGCGGCACCGAAAGTCATCCATCCCGATTCGGTTTTGGCTTGTCCACCGCGAGGGATGGTGAACCGATGCTGGGACGGCCATTGCTCCATGGCAGGAGCATCAAGGATGTAGTCTTCTGTCACGGCGTGAACCGTTCCCTCATACATAAAGTGTTCTTCCTTGGCGAAGTATTTCCCTGAACGGCAGGTGAGGCGGCCATCGGGCGACTCGATGTCTCCCCCTTGCTGGAAGGTGCCTTGCTCCAATTCCGTATCGTATCGGAGGCTTGGCGTTCGGAGAACCTGACCTTCGTGCTCCAAAACGACCTGTCCGCGCAAAAAGGCCACACCTTGGCTGTAATCGAGGGTACTTGAGCTGAGTCGAACCCCTTGTTTTCCGCGGTATCGAATATGACCGTAGGCTAAAAAACGATCGTCTTTGCGCCACCAACGTGCAGAATCACAATAGAACGTGCCCTCTCTATTTCGAAGAGCTACATCCCCGCGCAAAATAGTGACAGGGCCTTGAGAGGTGCGTTGTACCGTGACGGATTCACTTTTCAGCAAATCCACTCGTTGCCCTGGTCGCAATTGCCCCGAGGCAGTCCACGACAGGAGTATCCAGAGGACGGCCCAATGCCGTCTCATGCACGCCACAGCGTTTGTTCGCGATCCGGTCCCACAGAGATTAAAACGACAGGCACGCCCATTTCTTGTTCGATAAACTTCGTATAGGCAATTAGGGCATCGGGGAGATCCTCCACGCGTGTTACCCCGGTTAAGTCGTCCTCCCAGCCAGGCAAAGTAGTGTACACGGGCTCCAACAGTCCTTCTTCGAGCGAATAAGGAAGGTGAGAAATGGTCTCTCCGCGATAGGTGTAGGCCGTACAAACTTCCAATGCATCCATGCCCGAGAGCACATCCGCTTTCATCATCATGAGCTGAGTAACCCCATTGACTTCGACGGCATAGCGCAATGCGGGAAGGTCCAGCCAACCCGTTCTACGGGGCCGACCCGTGGTGCTTCCATATTCGTGGCCTTTATCGCGAATCGCTTGTCCGAGTTCATCGTCCAGTTCTGTAGGGAAAGGGCCACTTCCCACGCGGGTGCAGTAGGCCTTGAAAATCCCCAGTACCTCACCAATGCGGTTGGGCGCTAGGCCCAAGCCCGTGCATGCACCCGCGGCGGTCGTGGTGGAAGAGGTAACGAAGGGATAGGTGCCAAAATCCACATCCAGGAGGGTGCCTTGGGCTCCTTCTGCCAAGATGCGCTTCCCTGATTTGTAGGCTTCTTGAATCAAAACATCCGTGTCCGACAGTTGCATCGGGCGCATCCGCTCAATCGCCGCCATCCAGGCCGTTTCGGCTTCGTCCAAATCAAAGGCAAGCGGGTCGTTGCCCAGCATGTGTAAGTGCTTTGCTTTCAGTGCATTGTAGCGATCCAGGAAATCGGGCAATTCGATATCCCCAATACGCAGGCCATTTCGGCCTGTTTTGTCCATATACGTTGGGCCGATGCCTTTGAGCGTAGAGCCAATTTTATTCTTGCCTTTGGCGGCCTCCGAGGCGGCGTCCAGCAGACGATGGGTGGGGAGAATCAAATGTGCTTTTCGCGAGATCTGCAAGCGCTCCAAGCATTTAGGCTCTAGGTCCAAGAGTTTATCGATCTCTTTGCAGAAAATGACCGGATCGACGACCACGCCATGGCCGATGATGTTCATGGCATTCTCGTGGAAAATCCCAGAGGGAATCGTATGCAAGACATGCTTTATGCCATTAAACTCTAAGGTGTGACCTGCATTGGGTCCACCTTGGAAGCGGGCAACTACGTCATATTTCTTGGTCAGTACGTCGACAATTTTTCCTTTTCCTTCGTCCCCCCATTGCAGGCCGAGCAAAACATCTGCTCCGTGATTCATTCCTTTTTGGATTTTGCGTAGATATATAGTTGGTGCCCAGTGACTTCGACGCCGAACACTTCTTCAATGCTATGTTTGATTTGCTGAATTCGGGGGTCGCAGAATTCCTTGACCTCGCCACTATCCACCAAAATGACATGGTCGTGCTGCTTGTTGAAGTAGGACTTCTCGTATTGGGCCTGATTCTGGCCAAACTGATGCTTGCGAACCAAGCCGCACTGCATTAAGAGTTCCATGGTGTTGTATAAGGTAGCACGCGAAACTCGGTAGTTCTTGATCTTCATCGAACCATAGAGTGTTTCGATGTCAAAATGCCCATCCTGGGAATAGATTTCATGGAGTATGGCATACCGCTCGGGCGTTTTGCGCTGCCCGTTTGTTTCTAAAAACTCGGTAAACACGTGTTTGACTTGGTCAAACGATGAAGCACTCATAGTGGCTTAGTAAGGCACAAAGTTACAATTTTACGAGCGTACCTTCGTATTGATTCTATGGGAAAACGCCTTCTTTTCTTCTTCTTTTTCGCCATCCTGACAGGGAGTGCTTTGGCCCAAAATCGAGCCGCCGTTTCCGCCTATCAAAAAGGCCTTGGCGAATACCTCGATCCAGCCGGGAGCGACACCAAGGCGGAGAAGTATTTTTTGCGTGCTGTCAAGCTGGATCCAGTCTATCCTGCGGCATGGCTTGCACTTGGGGAACTCTATGAAGAGCGAGGGGATTCTGCGCGGTGCTTCTATTCCTATCGAGAGGCCGCAAAGACCGGAGCGGCTCGAGCAGGCTATTTCAACCTAGGCCGGGCCGCTTTAGGCTTTGGGGGCTACCAAACCTCCCTGGTAGCCTGGTCCTTTTATCTGGCCCTGGAACGCCTTCCAGACGCCCAGGTCGCCGATGCCAAGCGCATGCAAGCCCATGCCGCTTTTGGGCTCCAAGCACGTCAAAACCCGTCCCCCGGCATCCTGCCTCGAAGCATTAAAAATGCCCAGACGGGGCATCAGTACCCCGAATCCTACTTTTTTCCCAGCATCTCCGGCAACCAGAGCACCCTCTACTTCACGGGCCGCAACTACCATCAATTGCCGCGGGATGAGAACATATTTGCCACGTTTGCGGGCGATTCTGTGGAATGGTCCACTCCGCATAAAGTGGAGGGCTGGATCAACACCTTGCTCAACGAAGGGGCGGTTTCCGTGCAAGGGGATGAGCGCCGAATGGTCTTTGCCGGCTGCGAACGCGAAGACGGCTACGGGTCCTGCGACATTTACCTATCCGACCTCACCCCATTTGGCTGGTCTCAAGGAAAAAACATGGGGGCCGCCGTCAACACACCGCAGTGGGAAACGCAGCCCTGCCTGTCCACCGATGGACAATACCTCTTTTTTGTCCGCGATTCCAAGAAAATGGGCAGCCATTCCAATATTTGGATGAGCCGCTGGGATGGCGAAAAATGGAGTCAGGCCGAAATGTTGCCCGCGACCATCAACGGAACGGGAAACGAATTCAGTCCCTTTTTGCATGCCGATGGGAAGACCTTGTACTTTGGTTCCACCAGCCATGTAGGCATGGGGGGTATGGACCTCTATAAGTCGGAATGGCAGTCCGATGGCAGCTGGTCGGAACCCGAAAACCTGGGGTATCCCATCAACGACCATTTGGACAATTTTGGCCTCGTGGTGGCCCCCGATGGCCGCAGTGGTTTCATGTCGGGTGGTTTGCTGGGCGAGGCTGTTTGGGACGAAGAGTTGCGCACCTACGGCAAGGATATGGCCCCTAATTCACACAATCTGCCCGTCATCTTTGCCTTTGAACTTCCAGAGCCCCTGCGCGCAACCCCCATTGTTTGGCTAGAAGTCTATGCGGTGGACGTGGAAACCCGAAAGGCCCTTCCGACGGCCAAGTGGTCCATTTCTCGCCAAGGCTTGAAGCAAGAAGTGACGCATTCGGGGGCTTTATTCGAAACCAGCTTGCCCTTGCATACCCAGATGGCCTTCAGCGTGCAGGCGCCGGGTTACAATTTTGAAAGCTACCGTTTGCTCACGGAGGAGCGCGCGGGAAATGTCCAGAAAGACACGGTGTACCTGCGAAAAACGCAGGTAGGCGATGCCTTCCGTTTAAATAACTTGCTTTTCGCCTTCGATGAAGCGGTCCTGCTTCCCGAGTCCATGGTGGAAATCCACCGGGTGGCGGACTGGCTTCAAGCAAATCCTGGATTGCGGATTGAAGTAGCCGGCCATACGGACAATCAAGGCAGTGCGGCCTACAACCAAGGTTTGAGTGAGCGCCGATGCAGCGCCGTCGTGGATGCCCTGGTCCGGGAGGGCATTGCCGCCCAACGGATGCAATCCAAGGGATATGGGGCAAGCCGTCCCGTCGCGTCCAATGCCAATGAAGAGGGCCAAGCGCTCAATCGCCGGACGGAGATTGAGATTCTTTCGACCACCGGGCAATGAGCCATTCTGCTAGGCGCGCCTCCGTGGGATTTTCTCCGGGAACATAAAAAGCAGTCCCGTCTAGTCCGTCGGGCAAATACGATTGGGCGACAAAGCTCCCCGGATAATCGTGGGGATACAGGTAGCGCGCCCCATAGCCCAATTCTTTCATGGTTTGGGTGGGCGCATTGCGCAAATGCACCGGCACCTCGAGGTCACCTGTCTGTTCGACCGCCTTCAAGGCCTGATCGATGGCGAGGTAGGCCCGATTGGATTTGGGGCTCGCCGCCAAGTAAATTGCGCATTCCGACAAGGGAATTCGTCCTTCTGGCATCCCTAGCCGTTCGACTGCTTGAAAGCAAGCGGTGGCGATGGTGAGCGCTTGGGGATTGGCCAAGCCCACATCTTCGGCGGCGGCGATGAGCAACCGTCGGGCAATGAAGGTTGGACTTTCCCCGCCGGCAATCATTCGGGCCAGCCAATAGACGGTAGCTTGGGGATCGCTGCCTCGTATGGACTTAATCAACGCGGAGGCGATGTCGTAGTGCTGGTCCCCTGCACGGTCATATTTCGGAGCCATTTTCGGCGCATGCTGTCCGACGAAGGCGGCATCGACCTTCGTTTGCCCGCTATTCTTCGCGACTAGGCAAAGACTTTCGAGGGTATTTAAAAAGCGCCGAGCATCTCCGCCGGTAAAGGCATAAATGGCGGCGTATTCCACTTCTTTGACCCCTGTTGACTGCAAAAAGGGATCGGTTGCCAACGCTTTTTGGCCCAAAGGAAGCAAGTGCTCCTCATCCAGTGGCTTCAGCACAAACAGCTGACAACGAGAAAGCAAGGCCGAGTTAACCTCAAAGCTGGGATTTTCCGTCGTTGCCCCAATCAACGTAATGGTCCCTTTTTCGACCGCGGCCAGTAGGGCATCCTGTTGAGACTTGGAAAACCGATGGATCTCATCAATGAAAAGCACCCGTCCGAGGGGGTGGAACATCCGGTCCTTTTCGGCCCGTTGGATTTCGTCCCGTACGTCTTTCACGCCGCTGGAGATGGCGCTCATCGCCGTAAAAGGCATATCTACCTGCTCAGCTAACAATTGCGCCAAGGTGGTCTTTCCGACCCCAGGGGGTCCCCAAAACAGGAGGGAGGGCAAGCGTTTTTGATCTAAAGCCGGCTGCAAGGCCCCTTGAGGACCGACCACGTGGTATTGGCCCGCAAAATCCTCGAGGCGTCGAGGACGCATCCGTTCAGCTAAGGGAGCATTGCTCATTGCGAGAAAGGTACGATGGGGTTTAGGCTAGACCCAAGTGGGGATTCTTTCAAAATGCCGGATTCCCCGATTCCAAACAAGGCAAAATCGAACCGCACGGGATCTTCCGGATCCATTCGGCGCAAGGCAGTATCCAATTCGAGCACAGCACGTCGGTCGTTCGCCTTCCGTTCGAGCAGTCCGATGGCCCGTCCTACATTTCCGCTGTGGACATCCAAGGGACAAGAGAGGTAAGCGGCTGGGGTTTGGGGCCAAAGACCAAAATCCACCCCCCGACGAGAGGAACGCACCATCCAGCGCAAAAAGAGATGCAAACGTTTCGCGGCAGACCCCTGAGCAGGGGAGGCGAGGTGTTTGGCGGATCGGGTCTCCAACCAGTCTCCGGCAAAGGACGCCCGAAAGCGATCGATGGCTGCATGGTAGTCGGTTTCCCCCCTTTTGAGACCAAAGCCCTTTTCCAAACTGGAATGGCTCTGGTACCAACGTTTCAGGGATTGCATGAACCGAAGACCATCTTCCGGCATGAAGGTGCGATGCGCCCAGTGCCAAGAGCGCATATCATCGTCGGTGGCATCTACGAGGGTGGCCACAGGAGAGTCACCCAAAGGATCGAACATCCGCTCGGCACTCTGTACAATCGAACTCCGCCGCCCCCATGCGATAATGGCCGTCATAAAGGCCACGCATTCAATGTCTTCCGGACGTTCGTAGCGATGCGGAATGGAAATGGGGTCGAGGGGAATGAAGTCGGGCTGTTCATATTCAAGCGCCCAATGTTCCAGCCAAGCCTGTAAGTCTTCTGGAGAAATCAGCTGCGCCATGCTCCATCACTCAGATGCAGCGCCCGGTCCGCTTTGGCAGCCCATTCGGTGGCGTGGGTGACCACAATCATCGCCACATTCGAATGGCGTCGAACCTCCTGGAGAATGTCAAAAAGCTCGGAAGAGCGCTGGCTGTCCAGGTTGCCCGAGGGCTCGTCGGCCAGAAGAAGTTTGGGATCGTGAACCAGGGCTCTCGCTACCGCCACCCGCTGCTGTTCCCCGCCACTTAACGCACCCGGGAGGTGGTCCAAGCGGTGGTCCACTCCGAGGGCCTTTGCCCAGTGTCGCGCCCGTGACTCCATATCTTTTCTCCCTGCGATCCATCCGGGCATACAGAGGTTCTCGAGGGCCGTAAACTCGGGCAATAAATGGTGGAACTGGAAGACAAAACCGAGGGATTGATTTCGGAAGGTGTCTATGTCACGCGATGCCGTGGGGTAGGGGGCGCCTTCAAACATAAGCGTACCCGAATCCGCCGCATCCAGGCCCCCTAGAATATGCAGGAGCGTCGACTTGCCCGATCCGGATGGACCTGTAATCGCCACAAATTCACCCGTTTCTACCTCTAGGGAAATATCCTTCAAAACGGAAACGTCTCCGTAATTTTTGGCAATATGGTGGGCGTGCAGCAAGGTGGACATCGTCCCCAAAAGTAGCGCGGAATTCCAGGAATCGAGAAGTACCTTTGCGCAGCACATTCAGAAAGCCTCGCACCATGAATCTCCACGAATATCAAGGAAAAGACATTCTCGCCTCCTACGGAGTCCGAGTTCAACGCGGAATTGTGGCTACGACCCCGGTGGATGCCGTGGCCGCAGCCAAACAATTGACCGAAGAAACGGGAACCCAATGGTATGTGGTTAAAGCTCAAGTGCACGCCGGAGGTCGAGGCAAAGGAGGTGGCGTAAAACTCGCTAAAAACCTCGACGAAGTTCAGCAACGCGCCACCGACATCTTGGGCATGCAGTTGGTCACTCCCCAGACCTCCAAGGAAGGGAAGACCGTTCACCAGGTGCTGATTGCCGAAGACGTGTACTATCCTGGCGAGAGCGAGACGGAAGAATACTACATGAGTATTTTGCTCGACCGTGCCGCGGGCCGCAACATGATCATGTATAGCCCGGAAGGTGGCATGGACATTGAAGCAGTCGCAGAACACAGCCCCGAAAAAATCTTTACGGAGAGCATTGATCCATCTGTCGGATTGCAGGACTTTCAAGCGCGCCGAATTGCCTTCAACTTGGGGCTTTCAGGTGCCGCCTTCAAGGAAATGGTTGTTTTCGTAAAAAGCTTGATGGCCGCCTATCAGGGCATCGATGCGAGTTTGTTCGAAATTAATCCCGTCCTCAAAACGAGCGACAACAAGATCATGGCGGTCGATGCGAAAGTAGCCTTGGACGACAACGGACTCTTCCGTCACCCAGAACTAGCCGCCTTGCGTGATTTCCGTGAAGAGGATCCCACCGAAGTCAAGGCAGATCAGGCTGGTCTCAACTTTGTCAAGCTTGATGGCAATGTGGGCTGTATGGTCAACGGGGCTGGTTTAGCGATGGCCACCATGGACATCATCAAGATGGCGGGTGGCAATCCAGCAAACTTCCTAGATGTGGGAGGAACGGCCAACGCAGAACGCGTCGAAAAGGCCTTCCGTATCATTTTGGAAGACGCCAACGTGCGGGCCATTCTCGTGAACATCTTCGGCGGCATTGTCCGGTGTGATCGCGTTGCGCAAGGAATTGTGGATGCCTACACGAGCATTGGGGAAATTCCCGTCCCCATCATTGTTCGCCTCCAGGGAACGAACGCAGCAGAGGCAAAAGCCCTGATTGATGCGAGCGGACTCAAGGTGTACTCCGCCATTCAACTCAAGGAGGCCGCAGATCTCGTGAAAGAACTCGTCGGCTAAACCGATGCGTTGGGTCGAATTATTCTCCGCCCTCCTCAATATTGGCTATGTGCTCGGGTTAATCTGGCACAAACGCTGGGCTTGGCCCGCGGGAGGACTCGGTTGCATACTCGCCGTGTGGCTTTTCTTCGATCAACATCTGTATTTGGAAGCGCTACTAAACGTGGCCTACATCGGCATGGCGGGTTATGGCTGGATGCGTTGGGGACAGCCTCGCGATGAATTTCCGATATACTCTTTGTCTATGCGCCAAAAAGCGGCCTGGATCCTGGGCGGATTGGCCGTCACTTTGCCCCTAGGTGGCCTATTCAGCGAGTTCACCCCCAATCCTAATCCTTTCCTCGATGCGGGGATTTTTACTTTCAGCCTAGCGGCCACCTATGGGCAAGCGCAACGCTGCCTGGACAATTGGTGGGCCTGGATAGCCATCAATGCCGCTATGGTGGCCTTGTGCCTTATTCGAGACATGCCGATTTATGCCGTCTACTCCGCTTTCATGGCTGGAATGGCTTGGAAAGGGTGGGGAAATTGGAAGCGGGAGAGCCGGGCTCAGGACGAAACCTGACGAAACCACTGCAGTAAGTCCGTGAAGCACGCCGGACTGATGGTGTGGGGCATCGGGTAGGTATGCACGTCCACCGCCATGCCGAGGGCTTCTCTGGCCGTCTTGTAGCTCGGCAGCGACATCTGGGCCGGAACCACGCCATCTTCGGTTCCAACGGCCGCCCAATGGGGCAGATTCGAGGCGACTTGACCTAAGCAGGACCATTCCACGGGAAAATAGCTGGCGACCGCTGCTATGCCTCGGACCAAATTGGGATATCGGGTTCGTAAGGCGTTGCTCAAAATGCCCCCTTGAGAAAATCCCATGAGAATGGGGCGTGGAGCCGCGGGAAATGCCTCGGCGTGCCAGCGGAGCGCTTCGGCTACTCGCTCCAGGGATTCCAAGGCCTCCTCCTCATTTGTTTGGCGGATGCCTTGGTCGTCAAAACTCAACGCATACCAGGCATATCCTCCAAAATCCAGTGGATGCGTGGCACGAAGGGAGCGAACGGCGAATTCCTTGGACAAATACGGCGCAAAACCGAACAGATCATCTTGATCGCTTGCGTAGCCATGAAGAAGCCAAATTTCTTGGGACAAAGGGTCCCCCGATTTGCACGGGGCATACCGGGAATGTTGCAGGGCTAGGGGGGGAGGGAGTGACATTAACGCTCGATATGCCACGTGTGGTCACCCAGAAGGCGAACGCTGTGAACGAAGCGTCCGAGCTGTCGTTTGCTTTGAGCAAATTCTTCAGGGCTCAAAAGAGATAAGGTAAAATCGCCTGACTCGCGTTCATACAAATGGTACACGTGATTGACTTCCGGTTTGAAGGAAATCTTCGCTGCATATATCCACTCCGATACTTGCTTGCGTCGTTGAATGCTGCGCGCTTGTTCGGCCAGCAATTCCATTTGGGCCTTGATTTGGTTCAGCTGGAGATCCGTCTGAAAATCCATGGAAGAAAGGGACGTCGAACGTTGAACCCCTTCTTGCGTCGGAACAATCGGCACGCCGCCCACATGGTGCGCATAGGGGAGCAACCCAGGGTTCTCCGCTACTTTGTCCGCGTCAATGGGATTTTCTTTGAGGGGTTCGGCCATGGGACAAAATTAGGCGCCAAAAAGTTCCTCTGCGGCTTTGACGCGGAAGGAGAAAATTTCTTCCAGGCGAGGACGCACAATGATTGGATGGACGAGGCGCCCCAGAAATCCCAGAGGAACTTGATAGTGCACGCGGTCTCGCATGCGCACTCCGCCGGGGATAGACTCAAAAAAATGTTCATGGTGCCAGATGGAGTAGGGGCCCACACGCTGTTCATCCACAAAATATTCCATGGGGCGGATGTGCGTAATCTCGGTCGTCCATTTCATGGGAATGCCCGCCAGAGGAGATACCTTGTAATGGATGAACAGGCCCTCATACATCGTTTCGGGCAGTTCCCCAAGGACGGTGAACCCCAAGTTCTTGGGAGTTATTTTCGCCAAATTATGGGGGGAAGAGAAAAAGGCCCAGGCCTCTTCTAAAGAGATGGGCAAGTCTTGCGTCCGATCGATCAAATACATGCCCTAGTAACGCCGCTTGCGCCGAATGGTTTATGAACCCGGTTTGCGTGTTTTGATTTCGAAATGCCCCCCCTGAACGATAATTAAGGTTTCCACGTTTTGAGGGCCGGGAAGAGACCGCCCATGCTCAGGAACGGATGTTGTCTGCGCGGGGCCGGCAGAGGGTCTTCCCAAGACGATGTGATACAAGTCAAAATCGGGAAATGCCTCGGCGAGGGATTGCACTAGGCTCAGACTGAGTTTATTCCTACCAGTGACTACATGGGATATGGTCGCACGCGAAGTGCCTAGTCGTTCCGCGAGTTGGGAAGCGTTCATTTGCTTGGACTGCATCCAAGCAACAAGGCGTTGGTTTTCCGGGTGCTCTTCTATGGCCATAGTGCTACAAAGGTAGCAACTTCAATGTCTTGTTAACTTTTGTTTCGCCCTCTTTCGTGATAAAGGAAACAGAGAGACGCGCTTCGCCATCCCAGTCCAATTTCGCATAATGCCCCTCGCTCAACACGGTATTCTTGAGAAGGGATTTGTTCGCTTTGATCTCTTCCTTACTCGGGCTATGGGTGGTAGAGGTCAGGGGAGAGGCCGTGATTTCGGTCAACGTCACGCCATCGACTTTCTTTTGGCTGATTTCACCATGGTGGCGATCCCCAGTTAAGAACACAACGGGCATTCCGGCGCGGGCGCACAGAGAAAGCAAGGCTTCGCGCTCTTGTGGGAAGCGGCTGTAGTTTTCAAAAACCTCCGCATCGTTGAGAACTTGAGATCCAACCGCGATGAACACAAGGGAGGCATCAGCGTGCTCGCGGAGCGTTTGAGCGAGCCAATTCAGTTGCGCCTTGCCCAGAATTTGGGTTCCCAATGGGCCTCGGTGGTAGCGATCATCCAATCCAATCATTAAAACAGATCCATAGCGCTCCGACCATCGTATGTCCCCAAAGCGGTCAACTTGGGTCGGGGTTTCGAGCCAGAATTCACCGAATACTCGGGCGCTGTGGCGTCGCCCCTCAAACGATGAATCGGCATCATTCGGGCCAAAATCATGATCGTCGTAGATGGCGAGCTGCCGGCTGCTTTGCAACAAGGCTTGCACCGGTTGCGTGGCGAACCGCCTGTCATATGCCTGGCGCATGGTTTCACCATTCTGCCAGTCGGCTTGGTTGAAGTATACGTTGTCCCCTAACCATAAAAAGAAGGACTTTTCCTCTTCTGCAATTCGTGAAAATATGGACTCTGTTTCGTCGTCCCGCAAATCGGCACAACTGCCCACACAAAAAGATATAGGCTGGGCGGTCATCGTCCATGCAGCCAGGCCCAAAGCCCAAGTCAATCGGTATTTCATGCCACAAACATCGGGCAGGAATCGCCAATCTCCCTCCGTACATTTGACAAATGCGTTACCAACCCTTTGACATTCGTCTTGCGCGCCTCCGTGAATCGGCGCGCCGCTTTGGTTGGAACGAAGTGCTGCTTGGAAACAGCGCACAAGGGCGGCCCATCGTTGGATTCATCCAAGAGGGAGGTGGCCAACGTGTTCTCGCCTGGTCGTTGATGCACGGGAATGAACCGACTGGATTTGAAGCCCTAGTCGCATTCATGCGTCATACGAAGTTCGAATCCAGTTACCTCATCCTTCCCATTCTCAATCCGGATGGTGCCGAAGCCTTTACCCGACACAATGGGGAAGGAGTTGATGTAAACCGTGACGCCCGGGCGCAAGAGAGTGCTGAAGCGCGTGCTTTGGTGCTGGCGGCGAAACGGTTTCGCCCGGACATCGCGTTGAATCTACATGACCAACGGCCTCGATTCTACCCAGAATCCGGCACAAAGCCTGCTACTTTTTCCTTGCTAGCGCCGAAAGGACACCCTGAAGTACCGACGCCTGCCCAACAGGATGCGCAGCTTCGGGCGCAAATCATTTTGGCGCGCTGGACTCAAATCCTTTTTACCTCCTGGGAAGGTGGAGTCGCTCGGTTTGATGACCAATTCTATCCAACGGCCTTTGGGGAGTTTTTCCAAGAACAGGGCATCGCAACGTTGACCATTGAAACGGGAATTTCACTCGGTGATTGGACGCGTATAGCGGCCGCATCCCAGTTGGCCGATCTCCTCACAGACTTGGACACCTGGAAAGCTGAAACCACCATGGATCCAAGTCCCTACCTGTCCCTTCCAATGAATGCCTCGCCAGCGAATGAATGGGTGATTCACCATGCCAACGGAGTCCTGCATCTGCGCCAACACGAACAGGTTGTCGCCGGCGTCCACACATGCCATTGGATGGTAGATACGTGGCTGGATAACCACCCCACTTGGATAGAAAGCCGCACGACTCATGCGTTTGGCTCTCCACCCATCGGGGAGGTTTTCACCACAGAGACCCTTCAGGCAGAAGGACTGGTGCCCGATTTAGGGCTCAAAATTTGAAGATCCTTCCCGAGGATTTCACTTCGATTGACGGTTTGCCCTTTGGAATCCTCATAGGTTCGGTAAACCAGTTTGCCTTCTAGAGCGCATAAATCGCCTTTACGGACGTACTTGTCTGCGATTTTGGCCAATGGCCCCCAGAGAACAATGGAATGCCACTGGGTATCCTCGGTGACCTCGCCTTGGGAGGTTTTGACCTTTTCATGCGTAGCCAAGGAGAATTGGCACCGTTGCCTTCCTGACTCAAATGTTTTGATTTCGGGCTGTTGACCTACCCGGCCTATCAGCGTTACGCGGTTTTTCATGTTTGCCATAGTTGTAAAATTTGATTTGGTCCAAAACTGCAAAGGCTGCGGGGGGCCATTCGGGACGTAATGTTTGTAAATGTTAATATCTGTGTAAATAAGTATATCCGTTTACAAACGACTATCTCAAATGACACTCGATAATTTGGCCGCAATCAAAAAATAAAATCAACTAAATCGAATGAATGAAATGAAAAAGAATCAGACCTTCTGCCTTCAGTGTGGATTGCCATTAGTTGGCCGTGCCGACAAGAAATATTGTGATGACGGCTGCCGAAATGCATACCATAACGCTCGGATGATGGACGCCAACCGAATCTGCCGACCCTACCACCGATCCCTCAAACAGAATTATGGGCTCCTCGCAGAACATTTACACTCGGGCCAAGATGTAGTTCACAAGGATGAATTATTGCTTGCAGGTTTTGATCCCAAGTTCACGACCTGCATGGAATTGCTGCACGATGGAACCATGTGCTACGGCCTCTATGATCTCGAATATTTTGAGCAAAACGGACGATATATCAAGATCCGAAAGGCCCAACTTCCATCGCCCCCGCGCTGGGGCCGTTAAAGTGCAGGAATCCCCGTAATTTTGTCTGGTGAAATCTTCCTATTCCATTGCTATTCTCGGTGGCGGCGCTGCCGGAGTCTTTGCGGCGATTGCAGCCGGGGAAGCTTCACCAGATTCCCAGATTCACGTCTTTGAAAAATCAAGCACCCTGTTGGGCAAAGTGTTAATCTCCGGAGGAGGGCGGTGCAATGTTACCCATGGTTGTTTTGATCCCCATGAACTGGTAGAATTTTACCCGCGCGGGCAACGAGAGCTTTTAGGGCCCTTTCACAAGTTTGCCTGCGGAGATACCATGGAGTGGTTTACCGATCGGGGGGTGGACCTTAAAATTGAAGAGGATGGCCGCGTTTTTCCGGTGAGCAACCAATCGTCGACCATTGCCAACTGCCTCCTGGAGTTTGCCGAACGCGCGGGTGTGCAGTTTCATATGAAGTCCAGCGCCAAGAAGGTGGAACCTCTGGAAGATGGAGGATTTCATGTGGTTTTTGATTCGGGCGAAACCCAGGTATTTGACCGGGTTCTCCTGGCCACCGGAAGCTCCAAGCGAATGTGGGAGAGCGTTCAGTCGATGGGTCATCACATTGTGCCTCCCGTGGCTTCCTTGTTCACATTTAACATTCGAGACCCTCGCCTGAAGGACTTGGCTGGCGTTTCGGTTCCTCTTGCGCGCATCACACTACCTGTAGGAGGGTTTGAAACGGAGGGCCCTTTACTCATCACCCATTGGGGACTCAGTGGTCCAGCGGTGCTGAAACTTTCTTCGTTTGGGGCCCGATGGATGGCGCAGCAGGATTACCATTTTCACATCTGTGTGGACTGGGTACCACAATTGCCGGCGGAAGATTTATTTGACGAGCTAAATAGCTACCGAAAAGACTTTGATTTCCAGCGGAAACGGGTGGTCTCGAATACATTGTACGGGCTGCCACTGCGCTTGTGGAAGGCCTTGTGTGCGCATGCCCGCATTCCTGAAACAGCCAATTGGTCTGATTTGAGTAAGCCTGTGATTCGCCGTTTGGCCGAAACGCTCTCTGAATCCAGTTTTCAGGTTGTCGACAAGAGCACCTTCAAGGAGGAGTTCGTGACCGCGGGAGGCATTGCTTTGGAAGAGGTGAATTTCCAAACTTTCGAAAGCCGTCTTCAGTCGGGGTTGTTTTTTGCGGGCGAGGTACTCGACATCGATGCACTCACGGGCGGGTTTAATTTTCAGGCGGCTTGGACCGGGGCCTGGCTTGCGGGGCACGCCATGGTAGACAGTCCACTGCATTCGGGCTAAAAAAAATTTGCACAAATGGTATTTACTAACTAATTTAGTAATCTAATTTAATTAGTAATTTATCATGGAACTCGCCTATACGCTCAAAGCTCTTCGCAAGAAACATGGATGGACCCAGCAGCAACTCGCCGAACGAGCGGGAATTAAGCGGTCCTTGGTGGGCGCTTACGAAGAGGGGAGGGCAGAGCCAAAGATCGAGACGCTCTTGGCCTTTTCGCGCATCTTTCAGGTGAGCCTAGACGCCTTGGTGGGCGGAGTCATTCCCAGCACCTCTACCGAAGTGGACGCCGAGCGATTAGCCGGGCGTAAGTTGCGTGTATTAGCGGTCCCCATTGACCCCGAAACAAATCGAGAGCGCATTTCCCTGGTGCCCGTCAAGGCGGCAGCCGGATATCTAGGCGGCTATGGGGACATAGACTTTGTGGAAGCGCTTCCCCAGTTTTCCCTTCCTATTCCAGAGCTGTCCTCGGAAGAGACCCGCCGCGTATTCCAAATTCAAGGAGACAGTATGTTGCCGTTTCTTCCCGGATCCTACGTGATTTCCAGCTATGTACAGGACTGGCATTCAATCAAAACAGGAGAGTTGTATGTCTTTTTAACCCAAGATCAAGGCGTTGTATTCAAGCGTGCGAGCAACCACATCCGCTCTTCGGGGGAGATCGAGCTGATTTCGGACAATCCTATATATGCTCCTTATCGCGTTCACGTTGAAGATCTATTGGAGGTTTGGAAGGTCGAAGGCAGTATTCAATGGGACCTTTCGCCCAAGCTTCGTGGAGACGACGTCGTCCTCACGCGCCTAGACGCCCTCCAGCAGGAAGTGCGCGCACTCCGTACGGCATTGAATCAAAACGTCGCCTAATCGCCTCCGTCACACATGCAACGCCACGTACTCCATATGGATTTGGACAGCTTCTTTGTGTCCGTAGAACGCCTCCAGGATCGCCGCCTGGAAGGGCGCCCTATCCTGATTGGCGGTACCTCAGACCGAGGCGTCGTGGCGTCTTGCAGCTATGAAGCACGAAAATTTGGGATTCGCTCCGCCATGCCCATGCGCATGGCCCGAAGTCTTTGCCCCGAAGCCGTAGTCATTCGAGGGAATTCCGCCGCGTATTCCAAGCAGTCTAAGGTGGTTACGGACATTATTCGCGAGCAAGTCCCCATTTTGGAAAAATCCTCCATCGATGAGTTTTATGCGGACCTGACGGGCATGGATCGCTTTTTTGGAGCCCTGTCGTTTTCCTCAGAACTTCGGCAGCGGGTTATGCGAGAGTCCGGGCTGCCCATTTCCTTTGGGCTATCTGTCAATAAAACCGTATCCAAAGTGGCGACCGGAGAGGCCAAGCCCAACAATCAGCGCCATGTGAGCGGGGGAGATGAGCGCAGTTTTCTAGCTCCACTGTCCGTGCGCAAAATCCCCATGGTGGGAGAAAAGACCTACCAAACCCTGCGAAACCTAGGCATTCAGCACATTGGAACGCTTCAAGAGATGCCTGTAGACATGCTCTACAGCGTCTTTGGCAAGCCTGGACAGAATCTTTGGGAGAAAGCACAAGGGGTAGACGCATCCCCAGTCCAGCCAACTCATGAACGAAAGTCCATTTCCACCGAACGCACCTTTGACCAAGACAGCGCGGACATTGAAAAATTACAGAGCATCCTTGTCGCCATGGTCGAAAACCTAGCGTTTCAACTCCGCCGAGGACATAAGCTGACTAGCTGTGTGCGCATTAAACTGCGTTATGCCGATTTTCAGACACATAGCCAGCAAGTCAGCATTCCGTACACCGCTTCCGATGCCATCCTTATTTCAAAGTCCAAAGAGCTTTTTCAGCGCTTGTACGATCGACGGGTGCGAATTCGCTTAATCGGAGTGCATTTCAGCGGATTGGTTGGAGGAGGGGAGCAGTACCACCTTTTCGAGACCTGTGATCGGAATGACCGACTGTACGCAGCCATGGATCATATCCGCATAGCCTATGGCGACCGAGCCGTTGTTCGAGCCTATGGCCTCGGTGCACGAACCATTGGCCGCGGAAATCCCTTCAATGGCGAGCCGCCGCCCTTGCTTGCCAACCGTCGGTCCTAAGGGTAAAAAAGCATAAAATAGACCTATAGATAAAATCTATACTAAAATATAAAATACTTAATACCAGTATTTTAAATAATTTGGTTTAAACTATATAATAAAGCAACTATGTGCGGACGCTATGTTCAAATAAGCCGGGTAGAAGTCGTTGAAAAGCGCTTTGGCGTCCACGTGCCCCAGCCCGAACTCTTCCCTCACAATCCCAATGTTTCGGCGAGTGAACGCGCGCCCGTAATTGCCAGCGATCGCCCCGGAGAAGTCCAGCTTTTTCAATTTGGTCTCGTTCCCCATTGGGCGCAGAAGCCGATGTGCCTTCTCAATGCACGCGCTGAAGGAGATCACAACCCCGAAAACACGCCCGACTACCAGGGCGCCAAGGGCATTCTTCAAAAGCCCAGCTTCCGTAAAGCTATTCGCAGTCAGCGCTGCCTGGTACTTGCGGACGCCTTCATCGAAGGGCCTGAGGATCGAAAATTGAGCGAGCCCTACCTCGTGTACCTTCGAAAACAGGAGCGCCCCTTCGCTTTTGCGGGAATCTGGGATGAATGGCAAAATCCCACCACCGGTGAGCTCGTCCGCTCCTTTGCCATCATTACGGCCGCAGCGAATAGCGTGACACAGCGCATCCAGCACCACCGCTCACCGGTCATCCTTCCTCGAGACGCGGAACGCGATTGGCTATCATTGGACACAGACCTACAGGACATTACCGAACTCCTAACCCCGTACCCCGGGGACCGGCTCAATGCCTATCCCATTTCGCCCGCCATTAAGAATCCCCGAACCAAAGACGTCAAAACCTTACTCCCCATTGGAGAGCGCTTATTTAGCGAGGAAGCCTACCAAACCAAAGACGATCTCCGGCTCGAAGGCATGCGTCCCGCTTAAGCCATGGTTCTCAGTCATACCGCGTACAGCTTCCGATTTGGAGTGCTGGAGCCTCAGAACGTCCTAGAAATTGCTGAAAAGCACGGATGCACCCCCCTAATTCTCGCAGAAATCAATGGAACCGCCGGCATTCTGCCGAGTCTTCACACGGCGAAGATTCCCATTTTCCCTGCGACAGACCTGCGCGATAGAGGGCAGCGCATAGCCGTCCTTCTTCCCGAGAGCCCACGAGGTTTCCAGCACCTCAATGCCTGGCTCAGCGAAGCGCGCCCCCATCGGCTTCACGAACTCCCCGACCTACCCGAGGTTCGGATCATTTACCCCTTGAGCCGTGCCCCAGAACGCGCACTGAAGGCCCACGAATGGATCGGTGTGGAGGAGGGGGAGCAGCGCCGTGCCGAACGGCACCCCGCCTTCCAGCGCTGCCTCGCTTGGACCACGATGGCCTTCCGCGGAAACGGCGATTACAACAGCCACCGGCTCCTGCGAGCCATGGAGCAGAATACGGTACTGAGCAAGCTGACCTCCGCCGACCACCTCCCCAATGCGCACCGCTGGGAGGACATGTCTGCGGTGGCGGCTCGGTTTTCACCGTTGCTCTGGGCGCAGAGTCAGTACTTCTTGGATAGTTTGCCGCCCTGGGATGCACAGCTTGGAAAGGGGAGTGGGGGGAAGAATCAGCAGACCTACACAGGATCATTGGCTAAGGATGTGGCCCTACTCCGCCACCTCTGCCTCGACGCCCTGCCGCACCGCTACCCCAAAGCTTCGCGCGCAGTCGCCGAGCGGCTAGAAAAAGAACTACAAATCATCCAAGAGAAAGCCTTCACCGCCTACTTTCTAATCAATTGGGACATCGTTCGCTACGCGCAGAAGCAGGACTTTTTCTACGTGGGGCGGGGGAGTGGGGCCAACAGCATGGTGGCCTACCTCTTGAAAATCACCAACGTGGACCCCATTGAGTTGGACCTCTACTTCGAGCGCTTTATCAACCTTTACCGGCAATCGCCGCCCGACTTTGACCTGGATTTCTCCTGGCGCGACCGGCAGCATTTGACGGCCTACATCTTCAAGCGTTTCCCCAACACGGCTCTGCTGGGTGCCTGCAACACCTTCCAGTACCGGGCGGTGGTACGCGAACTAGGAAAGGTCTTTGGTTTGCCCAAATTTGAGATTGACGCTCTGGCAGACGGGAAGATCCCCGGAGGGGATGAAAGCGCCCAGCGGCTCCTGCAGTACGCGCATCGGCTGCACGGGCTGCCCAACCGAATGAGCATACACTCCGGCGGGATTTTGATTGCGCAGGAGCCGTTGCACGCCTTTTCGACGACCTTTTTGCCGCCCAAGGGCTTTCCCACCGTGGATTTTGATATGTACACTGCCGAGGATGTCGGCCTGCACAAGTTTGACATCTTGGGGCAGCGAGGACTGAGCAAGATTTCGGAATGCGTGGAAATCCTCAAGGAAACGCGGCCCGCAGAGGCGGCACAGCTGGACATTCACGATGTGCAACGCTTCAAGACCGACCCGCCCAGCTTGGCCTTATTGAAGCAGGGGGGAGCCATGGGCTGTTTTTACGTCGAGTCGCCCGCCATGCGCATGCTGATGCACAAACTTCAGACGGCCAGCTATTTGGAGCTGGTGGCGGCGAGTTCGGTCATTCGGCCCGGCGTGGCCCAATCCGGTATGATGCGCGAGTACATTGAGCGCCACCGCAATCCCGAAAAGCGCCGCCGCGCGCATCCCATTTTGCTGGACATCATGCCCGAAACCTACGGCGTCATGGTCTACCAAGAGGATGTGATTCGGGTCGCGCATTACTACGCTGGGCTGAGCCTCGCAGAAGCCGATGTCTTGCGGCGGGGCATGTCCGGCAAGTACCGTTCGCGCGAAGAATTCCTGGCGGTGGAGCGCCAATTCTTCCGCAATTGCAAGGAAAAAGGCTATCCGGATGCCGATGCACGCGAAATCTGGCGCCAAATTGAAAGCTTTGCGGGCTATGCCTTTGCGAAAGGGCATTCGGCCTCCTATGCGGTCGAAAGCTTCCAAAGCCTCTACCTAAAGGCCCATTACCCGCTGGAGTACCTCGTCGCCACCCTCAACAATGGGGGAGGCTTCTATCGGGCCGAATTCTACCTCCAAGAAGCCCGCCGCCACGGCGCCCACATCGAAGCCCCCTGTGTCAACGACGGGCGGACGGACACCTGTTTGCGGCCTAAAAACCGCATTATTCTGGGCAGCGGACGCATTTCCGGCATTGACATACGCGTTTGCCGCGCCCTCGAACAAGAGCGCGCGCAACATGGCCCCTTCACGTCGCTGGGGCAGTTCATCGACCGCATGCACCGCGCAGAACACCCGTTATCGCTAGACGCGCTGCTTTTGCTCATTCGGGCCGGAGCCTTCCGATTTACGGGCCAGCCCAAGCGCGCCTTGCTCTGGGAAGCCCACCACAGACTGGGACACAAGCCTCAAGCGGCGCCCAGTTTATCGCTGTTTGAGGAGCCTGTTCGAGCATTTTCGCTGCCCAGCTTGACGCACCACGCCTTGGACGAAGCCTACGACCAACTCGAGCTCTTCGGATTCAGCCTCGGCCATCCCTTTGATTTGTTTACCGGCTGGCAAGGAAAGCGCAGCACCTCGGTCAAGCATTGGCCCAGGCACATCGGCGAAACGATTCAAATTCTCGGCTACTTGGTCGCTGCCAAGAACAGCAAGACGGTTAAAGGCGAGCACATGCAGTTTGCAACCTTCCAGGAGCACGATGGCCAAATCTTTGACACTGTGCATTTTCCGCCCACCGTCAAGCGCTACGTACTCAAGGATCGCGGCGTCTATCTGCTCACAGGCCGAATTCAAGACGAGCTGGGCTATCTCAGCTTGGAAGTCGACGACATCGAACGCTGTCCCATGATCGCCGATCCACGCTACGCAGATTCCGGCCTTGGCCATCCTGTGGTCCAAATTCCCAAACGCCGGGCGGCGAATCCCAAGAGTAAAAGGGTTTAAGAGTGAAAGGGTACAAGAGTACAAGCGTAAAGGCCCCAACAATCCATCCAACTAGACAAGAAAGAGCAAGCCAAGTATCCCGCATACCGGCAAATTAAAAGACCAAATGATTCGCCCATAATATATATTATGTTAACCGTCTAGTCTCAACACTCCTCTTCATGTCGATAAACTCAAAAACCATCTAGTCCTCAAGCTTGCTGGCCATCTAGCCCTCTATCTTCCCAGCTGCCACGCAAAAAAAAACGCGCCCCGAAGGGAGCGCGTTTTTCTATGGACCAGCGAACTGTCTTTAGATGTTTCCCATTTCTTCCATGATGCGCTTCGCGTCATCATACTTGCCCAATTTGTAATACACCTCGCGAAGCGCTTGCAAAGTCGCTTCGTCCTTGGGATCAATTCCGTAAGCCTTTTCGAAAAAGACCAGAGCGTTTGCCAATTCTGCATCCTTCTCTGCATTGAGTTTGTCATATTCCTTCTTGGCGTTACGGGGTAAATCATTCATCTTCTCCACGACCACGTTGGAGGCATCAATGTGCATCAAGCCCAACATGTAGACCGCATCCAGGTAACCCGCATCGGCTTCCATCGCAGAAACGTAGTATTCACGGCCTTTGATCAGATCTTTTTTCTTTTGATGATATATAAACCCTGCGTTGTAGAGGTATAAAGCATTCTTGGGATCCGAGACTAAGGCCTCTTCCAGGTTTGCGAGCGCACCATCATAGTCCTCCTTGTCCAAGAAGGACTGCAATTCCATCTTCAAGAGGTTGTCATTGTTCGGGAATGCGGCACGGGCCACTTTCATCAGGGCATCGTAGTCTTCCGTTCGGTTGGTTTCCGTATAGACCCACAAGAGCTGGATGTAGAACTCGTGCGCAATGCTCTCTGAACGCTCAGGTTCTGCGGCACGCTCGGTTTGGATATAAAAATCCAAGGTCTTTTTGTCTGGGAATGGATACCGTTGACCATCTTCCAATAGAATGCCCGTCCAAAGGATATTCTTGAAATTCATGTCAATGAGCACCTTGTAAACTTCTTCTGCCCGGGTATAATCCTTAATGTCCTGGGATAAATACCCAATGTAGCTCAAAGTCAAGGTGTCCAATGTACCTAAATTTTGACGAAGCTTATATGCTGATTCATAAGCTTTTATCGCATATTCCTTATTTCCTTTGTTGAAGTTATTGTCCTCAGCAATGGCGATGTAATCTGCCGCGATGTAGGGCAGTAATTCGTCCGCTTCTTTCGAGTAGCGTTTCTTGCCCGTAGACGTCTCAAAAGCGATGCAGTCCGCAAAGCTTTGGGCGGCTTCATCGAGGTATTCAGGAGCCGACAAGGTCTCATCCTTGAAGAGCTTGTAATACACTTGGCCCCGATAAGCGTAATATTTCGGCATCAATTTCACATTGCGCGTTTCAACCGGCTGATCATTGATGATGCCCGCAGCCTCATCAATGTATCTTTTTGCCTCGGCCAAGTCCCCGCGGTCCATGGCAATTTTGGCACTAGAAACACTCGGCGCCTGGGCGAACATGGAGATGGACAAAACCAGGGCTCCAAAGAATGCTGTCGTTTTCATAGAATTGGATATATGCCACAAAGATAACGCCCGACCTGTTAGGGCCGGGCGTTTCTAAAGATTCTGATGGAGATTATTCTGCGGATGCCTCGGGTGCGGAATCTTCGCCCTCCCCTACTGCGCCCGCATCGGGCAATCCTTCTAGCTCCTCCACTACCTCCACTTCATCGTCTTGGTGAGGCACTTTAGCCACGGAAGAAATGATAACGCCTGACTTCAAATTAATGACACGAACCCCCTGGGTGGCTCGGCCCATAACCCGTATTTGGCTCATTTCCATACGAATCATGATGCCATTTTTGGTCGTAATCATCAGGTCGTCGTCATCAGTCACCACTTTGATGGCGACCAAATCACCCGTCTTCTCCGTGATGTTAAGCGTTTTCACTCCTTTACCACCCCGATTCGTTACGCGGTAGTCCTCCACAAGGGTTCGCTTGCCATATCCATTCTCCGAAACAACTAGGATGGACTCTTGGTCACTATCCGTGCAGACCATCCCGACCACAATGTCATTGTCCGTGTCAAGCGACATAGCGCGCACACCGGAAGCATTCCTGCCCATGGGACGAACTTTCTCTTCGGGGAATCGAATGGCCTTTCCTGACCCCACGGCCATCAAAATTTCCATCGACCCCGTCGTCAGACGCGCCTCGAGCAATCGATCGCCTTCGCGCACAGTGATCGCATTGATGCCATTCACCCTTGGGCGGCTATAGGCCTCCAGGGTCGTCTTTTTGATGATGCCCTTGGTGGTGCACAGCACGACATAGTGAGAATTCACATACTCTTCGTCCTTAATGTCCTTCGTATTGATGAAGGCACGCACCTTGTCATCTTGCGGAATATTGATCAAGTTGACAATAGCTTTGCCCTTGCTGGTGCGGTTTCCTTCTGGAATTTCGTAGACACGTAACCAGAAACATCTTCCCAGCTCCGTAAAGAACAGAAGGTAGTTGTGGTTTGATGCAACGAACACGTGTTCAATGAAGTCCTCGTCGCGAGTTGTCGCTCCTCTCGACCCTACCCCTCCTCGCGTCTGCGTTCGGTAATCGGTTAGTGGGGTACGCTTCACATAGCCCAGGTGGGAAATGGTGATAACCACGTCTTCATCGGCGATCATGTCTTCGATGCGCATATCCCCGCCTGCGTATTCAATTTCAGAACGGCGCTCATCCCCGTATTTGTCGCGCACCTCCGCCAATTCTTCTTTGATGATGTTCATCCGAAGATCTTTCTCGTCCAGGATGCGCTTGAAGTAGGTGATCTGCTCCATCAACTCGTTGAACTCGCCTTTGATTTTATCGCGTTCGAGACCGGTTAACTTTTGCAGGCGCAATTCCAAGATGGCTTTGGCTTGGATTTCAGACAGCCCGAATTTGCTCATGAGCCCTTCCTTCGCATCGTCGACCGTTTTAGATCCTCGGATCAAGGCAATCACCGCATCTAGATGATCAATGGCGATTAACAAGCCCTCGAGCACGTGTGCACGTTTTTCTGCTTGGCTTAATTCATACTTCGTACGACGCACAACAACCTCGTGCCGATGCTGAACAAAGTGGTGAATCATATCGCGCAGGTTGAGGGTCATCGGCCGACCGCCCACCAAGGCGACATTATTCACGCTGAAACTGCTCTGGAGTTGCGTGAATTTGTAGAGTTTGTTCAATACGACATTGGGGACGGCATCCCTCTTGAGCACGTATACGATGCGCATTCCATTCCGATCTGATTCATCACGGATGTCGCTAATGCCTTCTAGTTTCTTATCGTTGACCAACTCCGCCGTCTTCTTGATCATTTCGGCTTTGTTGACCTGGTAAGGAATTTCGGATACGATGATGCAGTCGCGGCCATTCACCTCTTCAATCGTGGCCCGTGCACGCACCACGACGCGGCCTCGGCCTGTGTGAAAAGCTTCGCGCACCCCGTCGTAGCCATAAATGATTCCCCCGGTGGGGAAGTCCGGCGCCTTGATGTGCTGCATGAGTCCATCGACGTCTATTTCGGGATTGTCCACATAGGCAATCGTCGCGTTGATCGTCTCAGTTAAGTTATGTGGAGGCATGTTCGTCGCCATCCCTACCGCAATACCCGAGGCTCCATTCACCAGTAATGCGGGAATCCGCGTGGGCAACACGGTGGGCTCCTCACGGGAGTCGTCATAGTTCAATTTAAAATCAACGGTTTCCTTGTCGATGTCTTTGACCATCTCCTCCGTGATTTTGCGCATACGCACCTCGGTGTAACGCATCGCAGCGGGAGAGTCACCATCCACAGACCCAAAGTTTCCTTGGCCATCGATCAGCGTATACCGCAAAGACCACGTTTGGGCCATCCGGACCGCTGTGTCATAAATCGCCGAATCACCATGAGGGTGGTACTTACCCATCACCTCACCCACAACCAAGGCCGATTTCTTATAAGCACGAGAGGAAAAATTCCCCATTTCATTCATTCCGTAGAGCACACGACGGTGTACCGGCTTCAGTCCATCTCGGACATCAGGCAGGGCACGAGAGACAATCACCGACATCGAATAATCGATGTAGGAGCTCTTCATCTCCTCCTCAATGTTTATGGTAATAATACGTTCAGCGTCCGCCATTTTGTCAGATTAAAGTGTATTCCTCAAAAATACGCCCTGACCACCCCTTAAATGTAGCGTTGACGCGGATTTTGGGTACGTTTTATGCACAATTTGCTGTTTATAAATGTTCTTTCTGACAGAAGGAGCGCCATTGGCATTGTATTGGTTACTTTGGAAGTATGGATGAGAATTTTTCCCCCCGCGTTAAAGACGTCATTGGGTACAGCAAGGAAGAGGCCCTTCGCTTAGGGCACGACAGTATTGGGACAGAACATTTGATTTTGGGCCTGGTCCGAGAAGGTGAAGGCTCAGCAGTCGAAATCCTGCTTTCCATGGGACTGGATTTGAGTGCATTGCGCTCAAAAATTGAAGGCCTCACAGAGCTTGGAGACGCCTCTTCGACCCCGAGAAAGAATATTCCCCTCACTCGTCCTGCCGAGAAAGCGTTAAAAACAACCTTCCTCGAAGCAAAACTTTATGCGAGTGCCGTCATACGTACCGCGCATCTCTTATTGTGCATCCTGCGCAATGAAAATGACCCCGTCACGGGTGTTTTCAAGAACTTGGGAGTGGATTATGAAGGAGTGAAGGCCGAATACCAATCCAAATTCATGGATGACTCCGCCTCTAGCCGCCCCCGGCCATCCGCATCCCTCTCGGAGGAGGATGACGACGAAGGGCCCGCACCGCGATCCTCCGGAAAAAAATCAGGAACCGACCCCAAAAGCAAAACCCCTGTGCTCGACAATTTTGGCCGGGATTTGACCAAATTGGCCGAGGAGAACAAATTGGATCCCGTGGTGGGCCGCGATAAGGAAATCGAGCGTGTGAGCCAAGTGCTTTCACGTCGAAAGAAGAACAATCCTTTGTTGATTGGGGAGCCTGGTGTGGGCAAATCGGCCATTGCAGAAGGATTGGCCTTGCGCATCATTAAGAAAAAAGTAAGCCGTGTGCTCTACGGAAAGCGCGTGGTCACGTTGGACTTGGCCAGCTTAGTCGCTGGAACCAAATATCGAGGTCAGTTTGAAGAGCGCATGAAGGCCCTGATGAATGAACTCGAGAAGAATGATGACATCATCCTCTTTATCGACGAATTGCACACCATTGTCGGCGCGGGAGGAGCTACGGGCTCTTTAGATGCCAGCAATATGTTCAAGCCAGCCCTTGCCCGTGGAGAAATCCAATGTATCGGCGCGACCACGTTGGATGAATACCGTCAATACATTGAAAAAGATGGAGCTCTCGAGCGACGCTTTCAAAAAGTCATGGTCGACCCTCCGACCCCCGCCGAGACCCTTCAAATCTTAGAAAATTTAAAGCCCAAGTACGAAGAACATCACAACGTGATCTACACCCCCGAAGCCCTGGAGGCCTGTGTTCGACTCACGGTGCGCTATGTTTCTGACCGCCATTTGCCCGACAAAGCGATTGATGCTTTAGATGAAGCCGGAAGCCGTGTTCACATCACAAGTATCGTGGTGCCTGACGAAGTAGCGGAACTAGAAAAGGATTTGGAGGACATCCGCCTGAAGAAAATGGAGGTCGTTCGACGTCAACGCTACGAAGAAGCGGCAAAACTTCGAGATGACGAAAAGAATGTGGAGGCTGCCCTGAGCAAAGCGCAAGCGCGCTGGGAAGAAGACCTGCGCGAGAACCGCCAACCCGTGACGGAGGAGCATATTGCGGAGGTTGTTTCCATGATGACTGGTATCCCGGTGAAAAAAGTTGCCAAGCAAGAACTGGACAAGCTCGCTCACATGGAGGCAAGCATTCAAGCCAAAATTATTGGTCAGGAAAATGCCATCTCAAAGGTGGTTCGAGCGATACAACGAAATCGCGCCGGACTCAAAGACCCCAATAAACCCATCGGGTCATTCATTTTTCTCGGCCCAACGGGCGTGGGAAAAACCCAACTTGCGAAAGAAATTGCGATTCAACTCTTTGATTCGGCCGACGCACTCGTCCGAATTGACATGAGTGAATACATGGAGAAATTTGCCCTTTCGCGACTCGTTGGCGCGCCTCCGGGATATGTCGGCTACGAAGAAGGCGGCCAACTCACGGAAAAGGTCCGGAGAAAGCCCTACTCCGTCGTGCTTTTGGATGAAATTGAAAAAGCACATCCCGACATTTTCAACCTCATGCTTCAGGCCCTGGATGAAGGATACATGACGGATAGTTTGGGCCGTAAAGTGGACTTCAAAAACACCCTGATTATCATGACTTCCAACATTGGCTCACGCCAGCTAAAGGACTTTGGCACGGGGGTCGGATTTGGCACCAAATCTCGAGAAGACAAATCCGATGATTTGGCGAAGGGAGTCATTGAAAGCGCGCTCAAAAAAGCCTTTGCACCGGAGTTCTTGAATCGAATTGACGATGTCGTGGTCTTTAATCCCCTTGAGAAAGAGGACATCGCCAAAATTGTCACGATTGAAGTCGCTGCGCTGACTCGGCGAATGGAAGGCATCGGCTACCAGCTCACGATTGATCCCGATGCCATCCTCTTTATCGGAGAAAAGGGCTACGACCCGAAGTATGGAGCCCGGCCCTTAGCGCGTGCGATTCAGAAATATGTCGAGGATCCCTTAGCGGAAGAAATTGTAAAAGGACAAGCCCATCCGGGGGATGCCATACACTTTACCGTTGAACAGGAAGCCGAAGTGCTGACCATACAGGTGACCCACGGCGTTCCGGAAATCTCAGAAAATCCCGAATCTCTTCCAGAGAAAACGGCGTCCACGGAAACGAATCCCGCTCCCGAAGGTGCCCAGCAGGAAGATTTAGAGGGACAATAAACCCGGTATGGTTTTAACCTGGCTGTAGCGTTCAATCACCCGATCGGGAGACATCATCATTTCTTTGGCGGTAACGCTGACGAAATTACCTTTCGAAGAGGCGCGAATATGAATTTCCGCTGTTTCGGAATTAAACAGACTTTCCAAGTAAGCAATATTTTCATTGCTCGCTGGACAAACGAACTTAAACATATAAATGCTGGGCCAAGTGTAGTTTTGCTCCAGTAATTCTCTAAATGCTGTTGGATCCATATGAACGCCCAAAGTAACAACGGAACTTCTCCCGTACGACGTATTATCCTAACCGGTGCTCCTGGAACAGGCAAATCTACCGTGGTTCAAGCCCTCGAAGCACAAGGGTTTTCGGTGATGAAGGAAGTATCTCGCGAGTATTGGGAGGAGACCGGCTATGGGGAAGGCGGCACGGACCCTTGGCGCAACCTGATTGCCTTTTCTAGAGCCATATGGAAACTTCGAGCAGAGCAGCACAAAGCGGCAGATTGGCTCTCTGGGTCTGTATTCTATGACCGATCCCTCTTAGATATTTTGGCCTACATGGATGCAGGCGATAAGGAAATCCCAGCCGACATGGATCCAAGTCGATTCCCGTACCATTCGAGCGTGTACATCTTTCCACCTTGGGAGGAGATATACCAAATGGACGAAGGGCGCTGGGAACCTTTTAGTACCTGCCAGTCCATCCACCATTCCTTAATCCAGACCTATGAAAATGCCGGGTATACCCTCGTGGTAGTTCCCCCGGGCAGCGTGCAAGAACGGGTCGATTTTATGTTGCACCATCTCCGTGACCACTGAGGCGCTGCAACATCTTCTACGAGAAGTCTGGGGTTATCCGGACTTCCGTCCGGGTCAAGCAGAAATTGTCCTCCACTGTGCCCAGGGGAAGGACGGCATTGCCCTCCTCCCTACGGGCGGCGGGAAATCTCTTTGTTATCAAGTTCCCGGCCTAGCGCGAGAGGCTTGCACACTGGTCATCTCTCCCTTAATCTCTTTAATGGAGGACCAAGTAGCCGATCTGCAAGCGCGAGGCATTCCCGCTTTATCCCTAGCTGGCGACATTGACGCGAAAGCCTGGGATCAGGTGATGGACCGGGCTATTGGTGGGGCCTATTCTTTCTTGTACCTCTCTCCAGAGCGGGCTCTTTCAGCAAGGTTTATGGCACGCATCCCATACCTCCCCCTTGGCCTGCTCGCTATTGATGAAGCCCATTGCATTAGCCAATGGGGCCATGATTTCCGCCCCAGCTATACCTCATTGGGGCGTCTCCGAGAGCAACTTCGAGACATTCCGTGCCTCGCGGTGACCGCATCGGCAACCCCCGAGGTTTTGGCCGATATTCAATCGTTGCTGTTATTGGACGACGCACGCGTATTTCGGCAATCCTTTGCCCGGCCGAATGTTCAAATACGCATTCATCCTACTTCGCAACGGGAGCACACCCTCTTGCAGCTCCTTCGGCCAAAAGATGGCAAGCAAATCATCTATACTCGGAGCCGAAGTCAAACGGTTCATTGGGCAAAGCGCCTTCAAGAGCAGGGCATTTTGGCCGGGGCCTACCATGCTGGAATGACCGCGGAAGATCGCTCGGCCCAACAATCCGCATGGATGGGCGATGGTTTAACTACTATGGTGGCCACGAATGCATTTGGCATGGGTATAGACCAAGCTCACGTCCGCCAAGTGTTTCACCTGGACATCCCGGATTCCCCCGAGTCCTATTACCAAGAAATTGGCCGTGCCGGTCGGGATGGCGAAATGGCAGAAGCACATTTTTTATTGGATAGTCGGGTTCAAAGCACCTTTGAAAAGCGTTTAAAAGAAGAATCCGTTAGCTGGGAAGACCTGTCATGGGTGTACAACCAATTGGGGAGCCTTGGACAGATTGCGGTCGGTGATGGATTCCAAGTGCGCCAATCTATAGACATGGACGGACTGGCCCTTCGGTGGAACAAACCAAGACGATGGATTGCTTTGGCACTGCAGTCGCTAGAACGCGAGGGAATATTCCGGCTGAATGAAGGATGGAAAGACCAAGCTCGAATCCAACTTCTACTGCATGGAGAGGCCCTCGTTCGGGCCGCGGAGAGTCTTCCTGGGCAAGGTCATGTGGCCTACGCATTAGCGCGCATGGAGCCAGGCGCGCGATCCGAGTTCACGGCCTTTTCCGCAAAGGCTTTGGCACACCGAGTAGATATGCCCATTCCCGCCTTGTATGCCAGCCTCAACGCTTTGACACATGCAGGAATTTTACACTGGGAACATCAAGAAAGTAGCACCCAAATCACCTGGCTCATGGCACGGGCAGCGGAAGGCTACTTGCCCATTTCACGAAAAAAAATCCAAGATCTTCGGACGTCCAAAGGGCACCGAGCCAACGCGATGTTGGGACTTTTGCATGGTCCGGGCTGCCGTATTCGCCACATCCTGGACTACTTCGGGGAAAAGGATTACCCTGAATGTGGGTGCTGCGATCGGTGCACGCAAAGTCAATCACGAGGACGCATGGCACTTCTAGCGCATATTTTAACCCTCCTGCAAGAGAAATCCTCCAGTGCTCGAGAGCTAAAATTTGCCCTACCCGATGCACCCCAAGACATCGATACGGCACTTCGAGAGGGAATTCAACGACATTTGTGGGAGCGATCCACGCATGGAATTTATCACATAGTATGAGTACGGCCCGCGTCGTTTTTTTTGGAACCCCGGATTTCGCTTCGGCGACACTCACGGAGATTTCGCTGACTCCTGGAATTCAGGTGGTCGCAGTAGTGACGGCCCCAGATAAACAAGCGGGACGCGGACGTCAATGGAAAACCTCCCATGTGGCGGAGACCGCCGTGGAATTGGGGCTTCCTGTGTTCAAACCAGAAAGACTGCGGGATCCGGGCTTCGTGAAAGAGCTTGAAGCACTTCACGCGGATCTTTTTGTCGTCGTAGCCTTTCGCATGTTGCCTGAAGTCATTTGGGCCATGCCTAAAAGAGGCACGTTCAATGTTCACGCCTCCCTCCTGCCCGATTTTCGCGGTGCGGCGCCCATTCAATGGGCCATTGCACTCGGGCATACTCAAACGGGCGTGACAACATTCCTGCTTAATGACCGGATTGATGAGGGAGAAATTCTGCTTCAAAGCACCTTGGAAATCGACCAGAATGAGCCGTTTTCTTCCGTGTATGAACGCTTAATGCGCGTCGGTGCTCACCTCGCGGTGGAAACAATTCAAGGATTAATGCACCTAAAATTGACAGCAACAGCCCAAATTATGAGCGCAGAAGCGAGGTTAGCTCCGAAAATTTATCCACCATTTGGGCATGTAGAATTGTTGAAAACTTTGGAAGACGTCCATCACCGTATACGCGCATGCGATCCCATTCCTGGGGCCAGTTTCCGGTTAGATGTGACGGGGAACGAGCGAATCAAGGTGTTTCAAAGCAAGTTGTTAAACCATTGTAATACAATGGATTACGAACTTCAAATTGAACTGTTGATTTCGGATGAAGGGATGCAGTTAGTTCAGGGTGAGGGAGTTCTACAAATCCATGAAATTCAATGGCCTGGAAAGCGGAAAATGGATGTGCCCACATTCTTACGAGGGTTCCGCCTCCGGGGAAAATTTTCCTTAACGGCCTAAATTATCGCGCCAACCCTTGTGTATACTGAGTATTCGTTTATATTTGTTAGTGACCAAAACAAATTATTTAATCTTTTAAACCGAAAAGCATGAACAAGGCACAACTCATCGATGCCATTGCTGCAGACGCAGGAATCTCTAAGGCACAAGCTAAATCCGCATTGGACTCTTTCACCAACAGTGTTGGTGGTGCGTTGGCATCGGGAGATAAAGTTTCTCTCGTTGGCTTCGGTACGTTCAGCGTATCGGTGCGTGGCGCACGCGAAGGCCGCAACCCTCAAACTGGTGCAACCATCAAGATTGCTGCCAAGAAAGTAGCGAAGTTTAAGGCAGGTGCTGAAATGAGCGCAAAGCTGTAAACTCCAAGGTTACCTAAACGCAAAAGCCGCCCTCGGGCGGCTTTTTTTATGCCCACAAAAAACATCGCCTCATCCAGGATGTAATTTTTTGTATCGGGCTAGGCTTGGGCGTAAATGCGCTCGATAATATCCACCACCTTAAGCCCCTCTAGCGCATTCGTCGTGATGGGGCCATCGCCCCGCAGCACGTTCATGACATTTTCATAGACATAGATGTGGTTGGCGGCGGACCCTTTGTACGGGCCGTAATTGTTGGGCGGATTGCTGGGAGCGAGCGTCGGCATGGCATATCCCTCGATGTGGCAATGGGCTACCTCGTTCATGTATTGCCCTGCGACCTTGACCGAACCCTTCTCTCCAATAATGGTCATGCTGGACTCCAGGTTTGCGTCCCAAACCGACGTGGAGTAATTCAACGATCCCACCCCACCTTGTACCAGGTCGAACTGAACCATGCCTGAATCCTCAAATTGTATACTGTGGGCATGATTAAAATTGTTGAGTTTCACCGCGGTAGGGGTGATATCTCCAAACAGCCAATACAGGATGTCAATAAAGTGACTAAACTGCGTGAAGAGGGTGCCGCCATCCAAGTCTTTGGTGCCATGCCACCCTCCCGGGTAGTAGTAGCGGTCATCGCGGTTCCAAAAACAATCGACATGTACTTGATAGATTTCGCCCAATAGGCCCCGGTCTACCACCTCTTTTAGCCATTCCGAAGGAGGTGAATACCGGTTTTGCATGACCCCAAAGACATATTTCCCCTTTTGGAGCGCCGCGTGGAGCACTTTTTCTGCATCGCGGCGGGTCAAGGCCATGGGTTTTTCAATGATGGGATGTGCCCCGGCTGCAATCACCTGTAACGCCTGCTGAGCATGGCAACCATTCGGCGTAGCAATAGCCACGACGTCTAGGCTAGGATGCGCTGCCAACATCGCCTCCACCGAGGTGTAATGAGGCACTTCCGCCGGCAAACGGAGGTCTGCCGCGGGCTTCACATCGCACACAGCAATCAGCTCGGCAGCTGGCAAATTCTTGATCATTTCAATATGGCGTTGACCAATTCGGCCACAGCCTATCACAGCGAATGAAATAGTTTCGGACATCCTATGTTAAGGTTGAAGTCGTTGAACGCTCCAAGCAACTCCTTGCTTGGAAAAGACGAGTCGATCATGCATTCGGCCCGGTCGGCCTTGCCAGAATTCGATGCGTTGAATCTCTAAAATATACCCACCCCATCCTTCTGGCCGCCGTAATTCCGCATCGGGAATCGCTTTTAGCGCTTGAAACTGCGCATCCAAGGCCTCGCGTGAGGCAATAGGTTCGGACTGGTGAGAGGCGATCGCACCCCGACGACTTTCGGCCGGGCGCGAGTCAAAATAGCGGCTACTCTTCGCGGAATCCACGTGTTTAACGGGGCCCGAAACGCGAACTTGACGCTCCTGACTGGGCCAGAAAAAGAGAGCATGAGCATGGGGGTTGGCCGCCAAATCTTGACCTTTTTTAGAGGTGTAATGGGTGAAAAATTGCATGCAGCCGTCCGCCAGTCCCTTAAGCAAAACGATACGTGCGTCGGGTAAACCTTCAGCCGAAACCGTGCTCAGCGCAAAAGCTGTCGCATCGGCAACGCCTGTTTGGCGGTAAGACTCCAGCCATTCCTCAAAAAGATGAATGGGATTCGAGGTCTTGGCCTCATCCGACAGGCTGTTTGCCCGATATTCTTTACGGTCGTCTTGTAAACTCATGGATTATGCTAAATTAGAGGATATGGCGCAGCCAAACGTGTATAGAATTCAACGTGGACAGGTTTTATTGGCCCACCCCTTGCTGGAGGACCATAATTTCCAACAAAGCGTTATTCTACTCGCTGATCACGATACGCAAGGAACGGTAGGATTCGTGCTCAACGACCCCACGGAATATTTGCTTCCTGATGCCCTTGAAGGTTCTTGGCCGTCCTTGCCCTTACATGTGGGTGGCCCGGTGGACCAGGATTCGCTATTTTATGTGCACTGTCGACCAGATTTGATTCCTGGATCTCACTCCATAGATGGATTCCTGTACTGGGGAGGTGAATATGACGCCATGCGTGAGGCCCTTCAAAGTGGCCAACTCCAGGCTGGGCATATTCGCTTTTTTGCCGGCTATTCGGGGTGGTCTCCTCAACAGTTATATCAAGAAATTGATGAAGGCAGCTGGGCAGTTATTCCAGGGAACACGGTCAACTGCCTGAGCTACCAGGCGGACCTGTACCAAACACTGAAAGGGCACCTCCCTCCTGATTTTCGGCTATGGAGTAATGCTCCCAAGGAGCCCCACCTCAATTAAAATAAGGAAGTAGCCCGGAGGGCATTCTGCATACGTTCGGCCTGCGCCGACCCGTACTGGGATTTTCGGTAGTGTGCGACGACCGAAATGCCGTCGATCGCATTGGTCATCCATACCTCGTCAGCATCCAGCATAGCAAAAGGACTCAGGGCCTCTTCTTTTACGAACAATCCAAGTCCCGGAGCTAAACGCAGGACCTGTTCACGAATCACCCCGCGCAAGGCTCCAGCAGCTAAAGGCGCAGTGATCAATTGAGTCCCCTGAAGTACAAACAAATTACCTCGGCTGGTTTCGAGCATACGATTTTCCGTGGAAAGGACGATGGCATCATCCAGCCCTTGATCTAACGCAAATTGGGCGGCTAAGATGTACAAGGCGGATTGGCTTGCCTTCAGAGTACTCAGTAGTCCTGGCGCTTTTTTATGCTCTTGAAAGAGGTCTACACGTAACGTCTTTAAAGGGTGGGGATAGCCCGTATCTCCCAAGGGCGTAACGTGCACGGCGTAATCTACCGTTTGCTCGTTAGGAGCATAGCCTATGCCCCCATCCCGCCAAACAGCTAATCGCAGGCGATAGTCTCCGGTCGTATCGGGCAGGTAAGAGTGCAGCTCGGCCTCCATGTCCTCCGGGCTCCAACTGGCCGGAATATCCATGCGCAAGATCCGCATGCTCGACATCAGGCGAAAATAATGGGACTCCCAAAAACAGAGTCGACCCCGATGCACTCGGATGGTTTCAAATAACCCATCTCCATACAAATGCGAACGACGCGAAAAGGCCTGCCCTTCCGCGTCGCTCATTAGGTTGCCATGGTACCAGACTTGGTTCACTTCGCAAAGAGTTCGGCCATTTTCGTACCGATGTCCGCAGGAGAGTCCACCACGTGCACCCCGCATTCGCGCAGAATCGCCTTCTTGGCTTGCGCCGTGTCTTCCGCTCCACCTACAATGGCGCCTGCGTGACCCATGGTGCGTCCTGCTGGCGCAGTTTCTCCCGCGATAAATCCTACAACGGGCTTAGTTCCATGTTCTTTTATCCATTGACCCGCTTCCGCTTCCAACTGACCACCGATCTCACCAATCATCACGATGCCATGGGTGTCCGGGTCGTTCATTAACAAGGCCACTGCTTCTTTGGTCGTCGTGCCGATGATGGGGTCACCGCCAATACCGATGGCCGTAGTGATGCCCATGCCCGCTTTGCAGATTTGGTCTGCCGCCTCGTAGGTTAAGGTTCCAGACTTGGACACAATGCCAATGTTGCCCTTTTTAAAGACAAATCCAGGCATGATTCCCACTTTCGCTTCATCCGCCGTGATCACACCGGGACAGTTGGGCCCAATGAGCGTAGCCCCTTTGGCTATGGCATAGGGCTTGGCCTTGACCATGTCTGCTACGGGAATGCCTTCCGTGATACAGACGATGACTTTGATTCCCGCGTCTGCCGCTTCCATGATGGAATCTGCCGCGAATGCAGGAGGAACGAATAGAATAGACACATCGGCTCCCGTCGTGTCCACAGCATCCTTCACCGTGTTAAATACGGGTCGCTCCAAATGCGTTTGCCCCCCTTTACCTGGGGTAACTCCCCCCACCACGTTTGTGCCATAGGTGATCATTTGTTCCGCATGGAAACTTCCTTCCTTGCCAGTGAAACCTTGGACGATGACTTTAGAATCCTTGTGGACGAGAACGCTCATGGGGCGATTACTTATAGAGGTGAATTAGCTGGCGCAAAAGTAGGGTTCAAAGTGCGAAACCTGCCCAGTTTATCGACTGAATTTGATTTCTTGAATGAGGCGGTCTGCACCCGCATATACGTCCACGACCCACATCACGTAACGGACGTCCACCATGATGTTACGACAACGTTCCGGAGTGAAATAGAAGTCACTCATGGTGCCTTCCCAGACCCGGTCAAAATTCAAGCCAATCAGTTCGCCCTTCGCGTTGAATACAGGGCTCCCCGAGTTGCCCCCTGAGGTGTGGTTTGCGGCCAAAAAGCAAACGGGCAAATCCCCTTCGGCATTCGCGTAGACTCCGTAGTCTTTCGCTTCCAATTTGATGCGGAGATCTTCGGGAAGATCAAATTCGTAATCGCCCGGGACGTATTTATCCAGAATACCATCCGCGGTCGTGAAATGCTTGTACGTGACACCATCTTTTGGAGAGAATCCTCCTACACGGCCGTAGGCGAAGCGCAGTGTGGAGTTCGCATCCGATGCCATGTTCGCGTTGATCCCTTCCCTATTCTCATTGGCCGCATTCATGCGCTCGTACATCCAGGCTTTCATACCCGCGGCATACTCCATTTCGGGTTCGCGCAACTTGCCCGAATGCGCCCGGTACATACCCAACAAATCGGGCCACAACGAGAAGGCCAAGTGGTTTCGGTGCGCAGCAACCAAAGCGGCAACCTCTGCATCGGGCGACACAGCGGGCAGGCTGTTGTACAATTCTGGATTGAAGTAGCCCTGAATAAAGGCTTCCGTTTCAGCAAAGTACTCGATGGGAACGCCAAGTGCCCCGTTGTCCTCGCCAGCAGCGCGCCATGCCGCAATGAGACGCTTTGAAGCGCGGCGGTCCAATTCCGGCACGAAGTCCTTGTGGAAGTCCTGCAAGGCCGCCATCGCAGATGCGCAATCGCCTCCTTTGTCGAACGTGTTCACCAAGTCCTGAGCCAAGCGGCTCCAGGTGGCCAATTCCCAACGGGGCAGGACTTCCTGCCAATAGACCAGACCCAAACGGTCGTTTTCAAGAGCCGCATTCTGGGTAGCGAACGAAGCGACCAGATCGCCGGCGGCACCTGGGTTAAGAAGTTGCTTCGCCGACCAAGCCACCATGGCCATTTCACGCTTTCTCAGGGTGTCCAAACCATGTGATGCTTCCATGCCTTCGATTTGACCGATCCACTTCTTCCAACCGTTAGATACGGAAGCATACTTGGAGGCGTATTGGATTTTCACCGCAGGATCCACGCGCATGGCGCTATCCCAAGTGCTGAGGACCAAATCGCGCAAAGCAATGCGTACAGGTAACATGACGTCCAGTTGTTGGGCTACTTCGGAAACGGGCATGTAGCTCGTGGTGCGCCCTGGGAAGCCATAAATCATGGAGAAATCTCCCTCTTCGGTTCCCTTAAGGCTGACCACCAAGGGCTTTTTCACCTGCATGGGAACGTTTTCTGCGCTGAATTCAGCGGGGCTACCGTCAGGCGCCGTGTAAATTCGGAACATGGAGAAGTCCCCCGTGTGACGCGGGAAGACCCAGTTGTCCGTATCCGCTCCGTACTTGCCCACTGCACTGGGTGGAGCACCCACCAAGCGAACGTCCGGATAGCGGCGTGCAATCGTGAGTTCGTATGCGTTCCCCGCATAGGTCGGATCAATATGACCAATGTAGCCGTCTTTAGAGGGGTAAGTGGCCATCTTGCTCTCTAGGATCTCCGAAATGGCCTCGCGTTCACTCTTGCCTTGCGCGATCAGCGGGAAGACTTCCAAGCTCACGTTTTCCATCTTAATGATAAAATCCACATAGAGGCCGGGGTTGGGCTTTTCATCCGCGAGGGTTTCTGCCCAAAATCCATCCTTCAAGTAATTGTTTTCCAACGAGGTGTGCGATTGAATCGCATCAAATCCACAGTGGTGGTTGGTCAGTACCAAGCCTTGGCTCGAAATCACTTCCCCTGTACAGAAGCCACCAAAGTGAACCACGACATCGTTCAGACTTCCGGCGCCGCCTTCGGTGTAAATGTCGTTCCAGGACATCTTCATGCCCATGGTTTTCATTTTATCGTATTGAGCTGCAGCATCTTCCGGGAACCACATTCCCTGCCCTAACCCGTTAAAACTGAGTGCCGTCAACGCGGCGACTGTAAAAATAGAGGTGTATTTGCGCATCCCGTAAAGATATATCTTCGCGGCATGAAAGCATTCAAATTCCTTATGGCCTCCGGAGCCTTGGCGCTTCTGGTAGCCTGTCAACCAAGTGATCTCAGCATTGATATCGCTTTGGAGAACTTCACCCCTTCTGAAGAGGAAGGTTGGGCGGCCATTATGGTTCGCGACACGGCAGATTGGTATACGGCAGACTCCATCGTTTTGAAAGATGGACAAGGCACGTTGCGATTTGCTCCAGAGGGACCGACCTCTTTTTATGTGCGTATCGCTGGCATCGCCGAACCGATTGCAGGATTTGGCTACCGTGGCACCTTGACCTTGAAGGGTGACGCAGGGGTCGTGCCTTTTGAGGGCCGATTGGAGGGCACCGAGGAGATGACCTCCTTTAATACCTTCAACGATCAGCAACGCGCCTTCCAAGACTATGCGCGTTCTTTTGATTCGTATTTCCAGACCGCGAGCGCCATGGGCGATTCCACGACGCTGGACTCCTTGAGCAACCTGCTCAACGCCGAGTATGAGAAGCTTCAGCGCGAAAACAAACAATTTGCGATGGAGAACGGCGCATTGGGGGCCTATATCGCCAACCGCTACATGTATATGGAGGAGGCGCCTGTGTTGGACTCGGTTCTCATGGGCGTTCCCGAAGACGCGAAAAATTCCCACGATGTTACGTTGCTCACCGAGCGCGTCACCGCCCTGAAGCGGGTCGCCATCGGCCAACCTGTTTTGGACTTAAACCAAAAAGACACCTTGGGCAGTGACGTCAATTTGGTCAGCCTCTTGGGCACCGGATACACCCTCGTCGATTTCTGGGCTTCTTGGTGTGGCCCATGCCGCGCTCAAAACCCCGCCTTGGTGCAAGTCTACCAGGATTTCCATGCGGCTGGGTTTGAGGTCGTAGGCGTGGCCTTTGATGACGACTACGGCGAGTGGATGGATGCCATTCACAAGGATGGCTTGACCTGGCCCCAGATGACGGATTTGCAAGGCTGGAGCAACTCAGCTTCCAAATTTTACTCGATCCGCGCCATCCCCCAAAACGTGTTAATCGGCCCAGATCAAACGATTGTGGCGCGCAACTTGGAGCCCGACGCGCTTCGCGACTTTTTGGTGGCGAATCTTACCGCTCCCACCGCGGAATAATCCCGGTAAATGAACAAAGAATGAAGGGCGGCCCGCTGGGCCGCCCTTTTTTTGTGGCATATTTCGTCGGTTTACCCGCCGCGGCATAGCAGAAGCCATAAAAAAAGCGCAGGATGTCCTGCGCTTTAAAAGGTGTTTAAAACGTGGAAAATCAGGTCAGCAATCCTCCGTCGACCTGAAGCACTTGGCCCGACACGTAGGACGACAAATCACTGCCCAAGAAGACACAGGCGTTGGCCACATCTTCCGGCTGCCCTCCGCGCTTCAAAGGGATGGCGTCGCGCCAAGTTTGAACCACTTTTTCGTCGAGCACGCACGTCATCTCCGTTTCGATGAATCCGGGTGCCACCGCGTTGCAACGGATGCCTCGCGAGCCCAATTCCAAGGCCACCGACTTCGTGAAGCCAATGATGCCCGCCTTCGACGCGGCGTAATTCGCTTGGCCCGCATTGCCTTTGATTCCTACTATCGAAGAAATATTGATGATGCTTCCACTTCGCTGCTTGAGCATATAGCGTTGAGCGTGTTTGGTGGTATTGAAAACCGATTTCAAATTGGTGCTGATCACTTGGTCAAAGTCCTCTTCACTCATGCGAAGCATGAGAGTGTCCCGTGTAATGCCTGCATTGTTGACAATGATGTCAATTTGGCCAAAATGGGCCACTACATCATTGATGAGCTGTTCTGCCTGCTCCCCACTTGATGCATCCGAACGGAAACCTTTGGCTTCCCCTCCCAAGGCCGCCAGCTCCTTTTCGAGCGCCTCGCCACGCTCGACGCTGGATAGATACGTAAATGCCACTTTGGCCCCTTCTTCAATGAATCGCTGAGCGATTGCGCGTCCAATTCCCTTGGAAGCGCCTGTGACCAAGGCCACCTTGTTTTCGAGTAGTTTCATGAGGTGAAATTAGGATGTTTGGGTAAAACCTGATAGACGGATGCCGGCATAGGCACAAAAGAAACCAATGAGCCCTCCAGCCACCACATCATGAAGCCAATGCATATGCAGATGCATTCGGCTGTATCCCACACCAAAAGCTATTAAACACAGGCCGATGGAAGCCTTAAACTTAGCGGGTGCTAGCGTCGACCACGCGGCGGTCCATGCGACTGCAAATGCCGTATGACCCGAAGGAAAGCTCTTAGCAAAGGACCTGGTTAGTCCGGGTATATCTTGGACGCTTGGAAAAACTTTCCACGGTCTTGGGGCCTCGGAAAAAATCCACTTAAGTCCCTGAGGGATGAGATATGCCAAGAGTATCGTGTACAGAAATGCCCGAAGAACGGGGCGCAAGGAAGTTGTCCCGCGATAAAGCCACGCTAACGCGCCTAAGGCCAATAACGCAGGGTACCCCTCGCCAAATCGAGTCCATATTTGAACTATTTCATCTGCCCAGAGTACGCGATCATCTTGTATCCAATGCATCAGGGCATGAGAGCCATAGAGTGCATAGGCCAATCCCAACATGCCCCACAAGAAGAAAAAAGTGGTGGTATACGCCCTATTCAAAATCCCAAAGCTTTTTAGGAACCAATCGTTCGCAACAGCGTATTGATTTGGCTTTGCCAAAGCAAACGCATTTCTTGCTCTTCTTCCGGCTCTACATGATCGGTGACAAGCAGTAAGCCATCTCCAGTTAATTCATCAATCTCGATCCGAAATTCAAACGAGAATTTTTCATCACTTTCATCATAGTCCCATTTGTACTGGATAAACTGGCTTTGTTTTTTGCGCACTAAGAAAGCGACCTCTTCGGAGTCTCCCCAAATAAATGTGAATTTGTCCCCTCGTGAATTCACATCATCACAAAACCACTCGGCCAAACCACTCGGAGTCGACAAGAAATTGTAAAGCATCGGAGCAGAGCTTCGAACGGGGAATTCAAGGACTATTTTAACACGGTCAGACATGATAGGATATCTCTGGGCTTGGAAAGTTAAGTCCGCAATATAGTCCTTCCGATGAATCTGCAAAACCAAAAATGGTGCGAATTCCGCCAATTTTCCATTTTGTAGATTTTGACTCGAGTGATTGCCCAACTGGGCCACTTGTCCTATTTTTGCCGCCTCTCACGGCGAGGTAGCTCAGACGGTTAGAGCGCAGGATTCATAACCCTGAGGTCGGGGGTTCGATTCCCCCCTTCGCTACAAGGAAAAGCCTTGATGCCCAGCATCAGGGCTTTTTTATTTTTTGGGAATAGTTCTATTCCTCATGCGGTAAGTCAAAAGCTATTATTGACAGTCAGAACTTAGTCTCCATAGGTTCATGCCACTTGAGAATACTAATTTACCCCCGTCACATTCAAATGTGACTGCTCGCGGTGTTCCATCCCAAACTAAAGTATCTCCATCAAAAGTATAGCTATGAGCTCCAGGAATTCGATCTGTACTATCTAGAGAATTCCAGTAATCATCATCACCTGGACAAGTAATACAGTAGGATGTGTATATCGTACCGTCCACAAACTCAAACATTGTATTCGCATCGGCTCTATTCTCGCTAGGTGACCAGAGCCATTTGCCTTCTACTTGGTAAACGGGAGTACTTTTTTCGCAACTCGCAAGTGCTGCTAATATCGTAATGACGATGATATATGCTCTTCTCATGATAATGGTTTATCGTTCTCATTTTCATAAAAATAGAAAATAATAATTACACCTTTTCTCCAGAATGTCTACTCGGGACAACATCCCAGGCCCTCGGCCTGGGTTGTTTCATTTTAGGACGAGCCAAGCCCATTTGGATGACTGGGAGTAAATGATAGATTCCTGGTAAAAAAACGTACTGGAACAGATTATGCTCATCTGCAGGTTACCTCCGACGACCTGGCTTGCCCCCGCGCCCCTTGGCTGAAGTATTGCCCCCACCTCGTGGCTTGCTCCCTGGGGAGGTTTTGAGACTTTTTCCCGAGCGCCCCGGTTTGAATCCAGCGGGCTTGAGCGCCTTGGGTGTTGTTTTTGGTGAGGCTTTGGTCACCCCGCGCCCCTTGGCGTTCCCGGGACCTGCCCCCTCCGAACTGGAGCCTTCTACCGCCTGATACAGCACCTCAAGTTCTTCAGCACTCAAATCACGCCATTCGCCCAAAGGAAGCTTCCCCAGAGAAATATGCATGATACGGGTACGCTCTAATTTGATGACATGAAGCCCTACATGCTCACACATCCGGCGGATTTGGCGATTGAGCCCTTGAATCAGAACGATCTTAAAGGTGGAAGGGCCCACTTGGGTGATTCGGCATTTTTTCGTGGTGGTCCCCAGCATGGGTACCCCCTGAGACATGGTGCGAAGCGCCTCTTCCGTCAAGGGCGTATCGACGGTCACGACGTACTCTTTCTCGTGTCGGTTCCCCGCCCGCAGAATTTTGTTGACCACGTCGCCGTCGTTCGTCAGAAATATCAACCCTTGGGAATCTTTGTCGAGCCGTCCAATCGGAAATATGCGTTCGGGGTGGTGAACAAAGTGAACGATGTTGTCCGCCACGCTCGCTTCGGTCGTGCTTGTAATCCCTGTGGGTTTGTTGAGCGCGAGGAAGACCAGCTTAGAGGCCTCTTTGGGTTCCAAAGCATAGCCATTGACCATAACGCGGTTTCCGGGGAAAACGAGATCGCCGATGACCGCCTTTCGCTGGTTGATTTTCACCTGGCCATTGGCAATGTATAGATCCGCTTGCCGACGACTGCAATAGCCGCTTTCTGCAATAAACTTGTTCAATCGGGTCGCGTGGTTCGACATGCCCCAAAGGTAATGGGCCGTACCTTCCGAGAATGAAGGATGCGGGAGCCATTTTTTCCGACTGTGGCCTCTACCGATATCGATTGTGGCGGACCTGGGACTCTGCGCTGCCCCGACTCTTGTGGATCCTCTACAATCCCTCGACGGCGGACGCTTCGGTGGAGGACCCCACCCTACGGCGGTGCATGGATTTTTCCCGGCAGTGGGGTTTTGGCGGCCTCACCGTGGTCAACCGTTTTGCCTTCCGCGCGACAAATCCCCGTCAACTGAATTCCACCTCCGACCCTGTTGGCCCCGAGAACGCCTTCCACCTATACCATGCCCTCGATACGCACGACGAAGTCCTCTGTGCATGGGGCCTTCAAGGGGGTCCCATTCCAGCAGAAATTGGGCGTTCGGGAGCGCGCATCTTCCATTTGGGGCTATGCCGTGACGGAAGCCCAAAACACCCCTTGTATTTGGCCAAGCGCACGGCCCGAATTCCGGTGCATCCCCACGACCTGCGCAACACATGAAAAAGGAGGCTTGTCGGACTCCTCTCATGTTCATTGTCCTGACCGGATTGTCGTCGACGTGGCTCGACTTATCGTGATCTTTGCGGAAAGCTCTCTTTCCATGCCTGCTCCCCCTACCCTGGCCCACCACTCCTTCCTCCTGCGTGAGATTACCGTCATGGACGCCGCATTTGTCCAGGCGCTAACCCTAACCCCCGGGTGGTTGAAACATATAGGCGATCGTGGTACATCCACCCTGGAAGGCACCTACGCCTACATTCAGCGGGCCTACACGGATGCCTATGCCCAGCATGGATTTGGCTTATGGGCCGTGGTGGACCGCATCCACCAGATCCCCATGGGTGTCTGCGGGTTGGTCTGTCGGCCAGATGTGCCGGCGCCGGACCTCGGCTTTGCGCTCCTCCCAAAGTATGAAGGCTATGGCTGGATTCGTCAAGCGAGCGAGGTTGTTCTCGCTTATGCCCAATCGGATCTGCGACTAAAGCGGGTGGATGCCTACGCCAATGAAGACAACGTTCGCAGCCGGAAAACACTGGAAAACTTGGGCTTTGAATTGAATGAATGCACCCTGCACCCAAGCTTTCAAGCCATCGTTTGCCACTATCAGAAAAACTTAGAATAAAAAATGGCCCGCGTGGCGGGCCATTTTATGGTTTTGCATGACTTAATGTTGCACCATAAATCTCACGCGGTGCATCGCCTGCTCATCCTTCCAGCAAAGCACATAGGAGCCATTCGGGAGATGAGCAACCGGAATTTGACGCGACGCCACCACGGTTTCTACTTTTTGTCCAAAAAGGTTCCAAATGTCCATCGGACCTTCCGGCTCGGCAGACAAATAGAGTACATCGTTGGCAGGAATGGGCATGGCGTATACCTCGTGAAAACCTTGGCCCTCCTCGAGACCTACGCCTTGAACTTGGACTTGAATACGGACCGTATCGGCGGCCAAACGTCCCCAACGAAGCGCCTGAAGCTCACCTGTAGCCGCGGTCCACTGCACTTCCGCAGGATCCGATAGGGTAGCCGGATAGGATACCCATGTGCCGCCGTTTAACAGCCACGTGACCGAATCAATCATCGCCGTAGAGCTCAACTGGTAGGTCGACGTCGACATCCACGTGGGCGTCGTTGAACCCACCATAATGGCCCCGACAAAGGGTAAATGCACCGTGTGAGTATCCGCAGCGAGGGCCTTGCCGCAACGTCCTATAGCCGTGCTGCTATCTGAAGCGGTGTACACGATCAACTTACCCATGCCGGAAACCGCGTTGGGAAGACTCAAGGAGAGGACATCTGCCATGACCGCCGTATCCCAGTTTGCGCTCAGTTGGCTCGCATAGCCACTGCTCACACCTGACTGGGTCCATTCGAATTCATTCAGGCCATCCGTAATGGATCCCTGGAAAACCTTGTTATGCAAATAGAGATCCAGAATTCCTGGGTTGACCGAAGTGGCCGAATCTACCGGAATCGTCCCGCCACCGCCCGTGGTGATGTAGACGGGTACTTCGCGCATGGAGTAGCCAATTCGGAACCACGCCCCGTTCGTACTGTCGTAGACATAATCGTCCGCGCGGAAGGCAATGGTCGACTGAATCGTCGTGCTGGGCTTGAAGGTGAGCACACCTGTTGTGGGGTCCAACGTCAGCGGATGGGAAGGGCTGCAGTCAAAAGGATTCGTAGCACTGTAGCCTGTGGCATACACCACGGATGTGCCTGCTGCAGACAAGGCTGGGCGAAGCACCAGCGCGGTGCTGTCTCCATCGATTTCCTGGGTAGCCAAATTCTGCTGGTGAAGCTGATGCACGGCTCCACTCAGAGTACCCATGGGCGCCCATTTGACCGCGTTGTTGTGGGGACGTAGGCCGCTGGCCAAATTGAGTTTGGCCTCCAGGTAAATTTGCTGGGAGGCACTGTTTACCAGCGTGGAAGCCCCGTTGGGTCGGCAGCAAACCGACCAGGAGAAGGTGTAGTTCGCGGAGGAGTTGAACGTCGCGGTGCCGGCATATTCGTGCACCTGGACCAGGGCTGCACCGTTAGAGCACAAACCCCCACCGACATTGGCTACCGAATAGCCCGGTTTGACCAAAGATACCTGCACGGAAAACGTCGCTCCCCCACCGGTGACCGTGACGGTATTTGTGGTAGGCATAGAAGCACCGGTTGGGTCGTTGTACAAGGTAAGTAGCACCTTGTAGGTCGATGTTGCCCCGGTGGTAGACACATACTGGTAGGAAAGGTCCCCTCCAATAAGGTGGGAGGCTGATACGGTGAAGGTTGACGCCAGCGTCACAAGGGTCAAGAGCAGTCTTTTCATCGCTACTGGTTTGGTGTTATGTAAATGTACTGACAGACCCGCTGTAGGCTCTTGCGTGGAGTTCAAAAGACCCAACCAGTTAGTTTCCGCCCGAAAGAATTGCGTTTATGGGATTTTACCACAAACGGGTCAGGAAAAAGATCGCTTGTTTATGAGGGGTATGTCCTTTTTAGCGCTGCACGAATCCAACACCAAACCGGTTAGAAAAAATGATTCATCAACTTGGGATGATTGACCCCTTTAATTTCATGACAATATCTCACCTTTGTTTAAACCTAAATACCCTACCCAAAAATGAAAAATTGGATTTTATTCGGGCTGCTAACCGCCTCTACCCTCTCATACGGGCAAGAAGGTCAAGGAGCTAACCTCCATGCGAGCCGGTACATCTTTAGTCCGAGTGGCTATGCCTTGGCTAAGGATTCCATCTATTTAAACTGGATTGGTCCACTGCTCGATGTACAATTTGCGCCATCGGACAATATCACCTTAGGTATAGGAACCCCTTTCTTCTTGGGCGTTTATGCCACGGGAGGATACTCCATGCAAATCAATGACCAATTATCCGCGAAGGTAGGCGGACTTTATGGGGTCCCATCCGTGGGTCAGGCGAGCTTTGGACTTCCATACGGAGTGCTCACCATGGGAAAACCAAATGCCAACTTTACCGTGGGAGTGGGGTATGGATTCACCACGGGCGATTGGGGTGGAGACCTGAACGGCTTGGCTCTGAACATGGCTGGTTACAAAGATTTTGGAGGAAAAACCGGTTTACTCTTTGAAGGCTGGTATTTGCCTGAAATTGAAACCTACATCGTGGCTCCCGCCTTCCGCATTTACACGAAGCGCGACCGGCGCTACTGGAATATTGGTTTCCTTGCCGCTCGCTATTCCTATGACGAGACCGAGTATCCCATTTTGGGATATGATACCGATTGGGATGGCATCCTAGATGTGACCGAACGGCCTGCGGGGACAGATTTCTACACGATTTATGATTACAACAATCCATTTTTGACTCGTATTTGGGAAACCTTCCGCTTTCCCATCTTCTCCTACGCGATGTATTTCTAAGGGAGTCATTCAACACGCTTCAGCGCCGTGCTCCGACTTTTCTGGGCACGGCGTTTTTATTTGGCGCTACGCAGGGCCACCAGCGCAGAGCTCATGGCGCGCACCAAATCGCCGTCCAAAGGCAGATTGGGATCTGAGTAGGTCGCCAAACGCTGCCCAGGAATGTCCGTCTTGAGTGTATGGGTCATATACGGACAGGTGTACACGTGCGAATTGGGCTCCTTCTTGGCTCCCCAGGCCGTCATGGCTGCAGACGGCTGCACTTGGATGTCTTTTTCTCCATAAAAAATGTAGATCGGCCATTTCCCGGAAAGCCGCGCTAGATTTTCCATAGGCTCATCTTGAAACCAGTCCATGAGGTAGGGCTGTATGGAGGGGCGAAAAAGCGCCAGTAAGGCGGGTGGTGAAGGCCGACCCAGCAAATACCCTGCTCGCAGACTGTCCAAACTCGTCTTGGCAAATTGACCGTACTCGGAATCTGGCGCCATTTGACGGCTTATTTGCTGCCAAAGAATGTCCGCGGCATTTTCTCCAGGAGGCGCCAATAAAATGAGCCCTTTCAACCCTTTTGGACGGTTCTTAGCCACCCATGCCAGAGCAATCTGACCGCCTTCACTGTGGCCCACCAAGAGGAGCGATTCATAGCCAGCGAGTTGCCCAAGGGCCCACCAGGCCTGGTAATCTTGAACGTTGTCCGAAAAGAGCATACTCCCCTCTCCCCCTGTGAGTGTACTCTCCCCCACACCCCGTTTGTCCACTTGCATGGTAGAAATGCCCTGCGCTTGAAGGAGCTCAGCAAGCTGATCGTACATGTTCGTTTGCAGCGTAGGGCCCGGTCCATTTCCGTGTCGGTCGGTGGGACCAGATCCTGGGAGAATAATGGCCAGAGTTCGGGCTGCTTTTCGACCCTCTTTCACATGGCTCAAAGTTCCCCTCAATACATCTTCACCGGACTGAATAAATACTTCTTCCGATTTTACTTTTTGTCCCCAAGCGGTGGCGGAGACGAAAGCAAGCGCCCCTGCTAGGGCCCATACGCGGATTTCTTTCATCCTAAAAAGGTAGGGGCTTTGGGTGACTTACAGCACAGTTCTATGCCACGTGGTAAGATATCTTCGACACTATATAGGTGGAAATCTCTCCAAGGATTCCCTAATACGTTGAACCCCTGCGATGCACACCGTGGGGGTTCTTTTTTTGAGGGAGAATTCCCGGGTTTAGCCCTGCGCCAGCTTGGAGCCAAAGACCTTTTTAAGCAAATCGCTCGTTCGCGCGATGGGATCTTGGCGAATCTTCGCTTCCTGTAACGCAATTTCTTGGTACATCGCCGTCGTGGCGCGCTGATTCACATAGGTCGGTAAATCCGTTTCAATATCGTGGCTCAGGCCTAGCAAGACTTTGTTGGCATTCAATGCTTGCACCAAGGGAGTCCAATAGCGCGCGACATCCACACTTTGAAGGGCTCGGTCGATAATCGGGGCAAAAGCCTGCTGCACCGCAGGCTCCGTTTCATTCTTGAGGTAGGCCGTCGCCGCCCCGTCGCCACCTTGTAGGATGCCCACGGCATCTTGCACGGTCATGTGCAAAATAGCCTCTTTGAAGATGGGCGCCGCTTCCTTCACCGCCGTTTCGGCGCCTTGATTCATGGCCTCAATGAGTCCGTCTAGTTTGGGTCCCACGGTGGTACTGAGCACAGGGTTTTTGCGGACTTTCGCCTCGAGCGCCTGGATTTCAGGGGGCAGCGGAATGCGGTAAACAAGGCTTTGGGCAAATCCACCTACCCTGGACAACTGGGCCACACCGGTGGCGACTCCGGCGTCCAAGGCCTCCTTGAGTCCTTGCCCGATTTCTTGACGAGAAGGCCCTTCGATGGCGCCCCGAATGGTGGGCATGAGTCCATTAACGATGTTTCCTGGGGCGATGGCTCTCAAATTCGACTGAGCACAGGCCACTTGGCTGAGTGCGACAAATGAAAGGACAAAAAGATGTGTGGGCATGAGTTCCATTTTAAGTCGTACAAGCAAAGGGAATGCCGAATTCACAAATCCTCGACGTAGGCCTTGAAATTATTCAGAATCATCTGCCAGCCTGCTTGCTGCATATCCACGGGATTTTGGTCTTCGATGGTGACCTGCGGCCGCATCCTTACGCAAACAGAGGCTTGTCCTTCATCATGGCGACCACAGCGTCTCCAACAGCTTTGATTTTGCTCGGATTTTCCACGTTCATCAATACCTCGTCGATAAATCCAGCAATGCCATCCATATCGGATTCCACACAGCCGCGGGTGGTAATGGCAGGCGTTCCAAGACGGATACCGCTCGTCACAAAGGGAGATTTGTCGTCAAACGGCACCATATTCTTGTTGGCCGTGATGTGGGCTTGCACAAGCGCCGCTTCCGCCACCTTTCCCGTTACGCCTTTGTTTCGAAGGTCAATGAGCATAAGGTGGTTATCCGTTCCTCCGGAAATGATCTCATAGCCCCGCCCCACTAACGAAGCGGCCAACGCTTGAGCGTTTTTCTGAACTTGAACGATGTAGTTGAAGTATTCATCCTGCAGTGCTTCGCCATAGGCTACTGCTTTGCCCGCAATGACATGCTCCAAAGGACCGCCTTGAATACCAGGGAAAACGGCCATATCCAATAGGTTGGACATCATGCGCATTTCTCCTTTGGGCGTAGTGCGCCCCCAAGGGTTCTCGAAGTCCTGGCCCATCATGATCATACCGCCACGTGGACCGCGCAAGGTCTTGTGCGTTGTGGTGGTGACAAAGTGGCAATGCGGCATAGGATCGTTCAACAAGCCCTTGGCAATCAAGCCCGATGGGTGGGAGATGTCAGCCAAGAGCAAGGCGCCTACTTCGTCGGCAATTTCGCGGAATTTGGCGTAATCCAAATCGCGTGAATAGGCGGATGCGCCGCAGATGAGCATCTTGGGCTTTTCGCGGTGGGCAATCTCGCGAATGGTATCGTAATTGAGTAGACCGGTCTCCTTCTCGACGCCGTAGAACACGGCGCGGTAGGTCTTTCCGGAGAAGCTCACAGGGCTGCCATGGGTCAAGTGACCGCCGTGGCTCAAGTCAAAGCCCATGATGGTGTCACCGGGCTGCAAGCAAGCGAGGTAGACCGCCGCGTTGGCTTGGCTACCACTGTGGGGCTGCACGTTGGCATATTCCGCATCAAAAAGCTCACACGCACGGTTGCGCGCCAAATCTTCCACCTGGTCTACGATTTCGCAGCCCCCGTAGTAGCGCTTTCCAGGGTATCCCTCCGCGTATTTATTGGTGAGCACGGAGCCCACCGCTTCCATGACCGCTGGACTCGTAAAATTTTCGGAAGCGATGAGTTCAATTCCGTTGATTTGACGTTGTTTCTCAGCTTCAATGAGTTGGAAAATAGCGCTATCGTGTTCCATAATATTGGTGGTAACTTGTGCCTCAAAAGTACGCCAAATGCAACCCCTGACCGATTTTACCGCACAGAGTTTTCTACCAGTTTCTGAACATTCTGACTTCCCCATCCAAAACATTCCGTTTGGGGTGATTGAGCGTCCGGACGAACTTTTTGTTTGTGCTTCGCGCATAGGCGATACGGCGATTGACTTAAATGCCATTCAGCAGCTCGGTTATTTTGATGCGTTAGAACTTCCTGAAGGGCTTTTTGGACAGGAGGCCTTAAATGAGTTCATTTCTCTCGGCCAACCCGTATGGCGCGCCGTTCGGAGCCGCATTGCAGAGCTGTATACAGTCGGTTCGGAACTCGAATTCAGAACATCCCAGCGAGAAGAAATCGAATGGCCCATCGCGGACATCGACGCTGTTCTGCCCGTGCTGGTGGGTGATTATACCGATTTTTATGCATCTCGCGAACATGCAACCAATGTGGGAAGCATGTTCCGGGACCCAGCCAATGCCCTGCTTCCCAACTGGTTACACCTTCCCGTGGGCTATCATGGACGCAGTTCCACGATACTCGAAAGCGGTATGCCTGTGCGACGCCCCCACGGACAACGCAAAGGGCCGCAAGATCCTACACCTGTTTTTGGTCCATCTATCAAAGTCGACTTTGAACTAGAAATGGCATTCATTACGGGAGACGGTCCCGTGGGCGAAACACCCATTCCCATCGAAATAGCGGAAGAACACATCTTTGGTCTGGTTCTTTTAAATGATTGGAGTGCCCGGGATATTCAGCAATGGGAATACGTGCCGCTCGGGCCGTTTTTGGCCAAAAATTTTGCAACGAGCATATCTCCGTGGATCGTCACATTAGACGCCTTGGCGCCGTTCCGAACCGATCGCCCATCGCAAGAAGATCCCATGCCTCTGCCCTACCTGCAACAGGAGCCTGCTGGGGCCAACGTGGATGTCCACCTGGAAGTCGCCATTGCGCCCCAAGGCCACGCCGAAACAGTCGTTTGCCGGAGTAATTTCAAGTACATGTATTGGTCCATGGCCCAACAATTGGCCCACCATACGATCAATGGGTGCTTGATTAATTCCGGAGATTGCATGGGGAGCGGCACCATCAGCGGTCCCGAGAAAGGCAGTTTTGGTTCCATGTTGGAAATTACCTGGAACGGACAAGAGCCTGTCAGCTTAGCAGATGGTAGCACCCGAAGCTTCATTGAAGACGGAGATACCGTCACCATGCGAGGGTATAGTGAGAAAAATGGCCTGCGTATTGGGTTTGGCGAGGTTTCTGCTACTTTAATTCCTGCATTGTCATGGAAAGCGCCGTCGACTTCGAAAAACTAGTTCGGAACAAATACCGAATGCTCATCCGTGCCGTGGAATCCCGCGGCGGGGACAAGGAAGACGTGGCCCTCGTTCGCAAGGCCTATAAGATTGCAGCCGATGCCCACAAGGATGTTCGTCGCAAATCGGGCGAGCCCTACATCACACATCCATTGGATGTCGCCTTGATTGTTACGCGAGAAATTGGGCTTGGCCCCCAATCCATTGCCGCGGCTCTGCTGCATGACGTAGTGGAAGACTCGGACTACTCCAAAGAACAATTGGAGCACCTCTTCGGATCGCCCATCGCCTACATGGTGGAAGGGCTCACGAAGATTCAGGGGATTTTTGACCACCAAAGCAGTTCCATGCAGGTAGAAAATTTCCGGAAACTTCTTCTCTCCATCAGCGATGACATCCGAGTCATTTTGATCAAAATGGCCGACCGCCTGCACAACATGCGAACATTGGATGGAATGCCGTACCACAAGCAGCTCAAGATTGCGAGTGAAACCTTGTACATTTTTGCGCCCTTGGCCCATCGGATGGGGTTGTACCACATCAAGTCCGAATTTGAAGATCTCGGATTGAAGTATACGGAACCTGAAGTCTACTATGAGCTTGAGCAAAAGTTGCAAGAGGCCGAGGAGGACGATGGCGTCTATTTAGAACGATTTGGGCAAAGCATAGAGACCTTACTGGAATCTGAGGGTGTCGAATTCAGTGTAAAACGTCGGAACAAAGGGATTTTCTCTATTCGCCGAAAAATGCTGAATCAAACCATCACTTTTGAGGAGGTGTATGATAAATATGCGATTCGAGTCATCCTAGATTCCCACCCCAAGCGGGAGAAATCCGATATCTGGCGAGCCTATTCTGTGATAACCGGTGTATTCCGGCCCAACCCTAGGCGGTTGCGTGATTGGATCACCAGCCCCAAGGCGAACGGATATGAATCCCTACACATTACGGTCATGGGGCCCGAGGGCCATTGGATAGAAGTCCAGATTCGATCCAAGCGAATGGATGAAGAAGCTGAACGAGGTTATGCGGCACATTGGCGTTACAAAGAGGACAATTCCGGCAATACGGCCTTGGAAGAGTGGGTTGGAAAAATTAGAGAAGCAATTGAAAATCAGAGCAGTAGCGCTGTTGAATTTGTTGATCAATTCAAGCTCCAATTGTTCTCCGAAGAAATCTTTGCCTTCACGCCTCAAGGCAAGATGCTCACGCTACCCAAGCACGCGACCGCCCTGGATTTTGCCTTTGAAATTCACACGGATATAGGCATGTCGACTTTAGGGGCCAAAGTGAATGGGAAATTAGTTCCTCTTTCGTACGAAATTCAAAGTGGTGACCAAGTTCAGGTCCTCACTTCCGACAACCAACATCCGCGAGCCGATTGGATGAATTGGGTCGTTACGCCGAAAGCAAAGTCCAGCATACGGGGATTTCTGCGTGAGGAGACTCGTTTGGCTCAAGAACACGGGAAGCGCAAGCTTACTCGCATGATGCTCAAGGCCAAATCGGAACTAAATCAGAGCACCACGCAAAAAATGCTCAACTTCTTCTCCTTAAAAAATCCGAAAGAGCTCCACGAGCAATTTGGATCGGGACGATTGTCTGTAGAGCAATTTCGCGCTTTTGTTCAAGAGGAATCCGGAGGGTTTTATCAGAATTTACGGCGTCGATTCAAACCGAATCCTTCTTCGCTGAAAGCGCTGAAAGAAATTACGGGAAGAATCGTTTTTGGTCCGGATCAAGTCAATTTGGAACATCGACTTGCTAGTTGTTGTCACCCGATCCATGGGGATGCCATCTTTGGTTTCATTGAGCAGGACGGCATTCACGTGCATCGAACGGATTGCCTTCACACAATCAACCTACAAGGTCGCTTTGCGGAAAAGGTCGTCTTGGCCCAGTGGGCAAGTGGTGAAAATCGTGGGTTCAATGCCGTGCTCCGCTTCTCTGGTATGGATAGTCCGGGCCTCATATTACAAGTAACATCCCTGATCTCCACCGAGATGAGTATGGACATCCGGGCCCTGCATATTGATGGAGCGGAAGGGGTTTTTTCCGGGACGATTTCTGTCCATGTCCTAGACCGAAGCCAATTGACCGATCTAGCCCAAAAATTAAAAGCTATAAAGGGAATTGACCGCGTGGAGCGAGAATTTACCAAGATCGTTTAGGGTGCCCTTCGTGCACCGGCTACCCTTTCGGACCAACCCACTCTCTTCTGCGATATCATCAGTGTACTTGACCCTATTTCAGGGCAGGCCAATGTATTTGTGCGTTTGCAAGGACAGTCTCCAGCCGGGATGCTCTTCCAGGAATTCAATAATCATGGGTAAAGACGTGTCTCGGCGACTCCACTCTGGCTGTAAATACAGGCGACACCCCGGGTGACATTGGGCCGCGTGTTCTTGCGCCCATCGAATGTCGTCGCGATTGTAGACGATCACTTTCAGCTCATGGGCTACTCCGTACCATTCGGGGCGCGGGGCTTTGGTTTTCTTGGGTGACAAGCAGATCCAATCCCACGTTCCGGTGAGCGGGTAGGCGCCAGACGTTTCAAGATGAACCCGTTTTCCGGCCGATTGGAGGGCTTCGGTCAGTGGTCCCATGTTCCACATCAGAGGCTCGCCGCCCGTAATCACAATGGTCTGATCTTCCGGTCGCAACTGGCTGAGCATGTCGTCCAAGGGGGTAACGGGATGCTTTCCCGCATCCCACGACTCTTTGACATCGCACCAATGGCATCCCACATCGCAACCTCCAATTCTAAAAAAGAACGAAGGACAACCGGTATGCGCTCCTTCGCCTTGGATGGTACGGAATGCCTCCATCAAAGGGAGGTGCTGGGCATCAGCCACGGCCATCAGCTGCACGTAAGGTGTTCATAAGCAATCCCACGCGTGTCATGAGGCCCACCCCGCGAGGTACGGGGGAAATCGCAGAAGCGATGGGCTCTACCCTTTCAAAGTCCACATCCCCCACCAATTTGTCATCGACTCGATTTATCCCCACGTCGATCACAATGGCTCCATGTTTTACATGTTTGGGGCGTATAAACAGGGGCTTTCCAATGGCCGCCACAAGAATATCCGCTTGGCGAGTTATTTCGTGCAGATTGGGGGTCTTGCTATGTGTCAGGGTTGCTGTCGCATTCCCAAGTTTGCCGTTACGACCTAACAGAATGCTCATGGGAGATCCTACAATATGGCTGCGGCCCACGATGACGGCATGCTTGCTTTCGGTCGAGATTTGAAAGTGCTCTAACAAGAGCAGAACGCCGTAGGGCGTGGCGGGAAGATAGGTGGGCAAACCCAACGCCATCCGTCCCACATTATCTGGATGAAAGCCATCCACGTCCTTTTCGGGATCGATGGCAAGCAAGATGCGTTTGTCGTCAAAGTGCTTAGGCAGGGGCAATTGAACGATGTAGCCGCTAACCGAAGGATTGGCATTGAGTTGGCGGATCTCATGCAGCAATTCATCTTCCGTTGCTGTGGCGGGCAGATTGATTAGGGTGGATTCAAAGCCTACTTCTTCGCAGTCTTTGACCTTCCCACGAACATACGCTCGGGAAGCTGGATCGTCCCCAACGAGTATGGCGGCGAGATGTGGGCGGGTTTTGCCCGCGGCGAGTCGCTCGATAACTTGATTTCGGATTTTCTCCTTCCAGGCCGCGGCCGCGACTTTTCCGCTCAGTAATTGGGCCATTATTTGGGCATATTTTTCATCATGTTCATCATCTGCTGCCGGCCGCCTTTGCCTTGCATCATTTTCATCATTTTGCTCATATCCTCGAACTGCTTGATCAGTTTGTTGACATCTGCCACGGTTCGGCCCGAACCCTTGGCAATCCGCGCACGACGCGTTCCATTGAGGATACTCGGTTGCTCACGCTCCTTGGGCGTCATGGATTTGATCATGGCTTCGACATGCTTGAAGGCGTCGTCAGGGATATCCATGTTCTTCATGGCCTTCCCTACCCCTGGAATCATGCCCATAAGGTCCTTCATGGAGCCCATTTTCTTGACTTGCTGGATTTGGTCCAAGAAGTCATCAAATCCAAACGAATTCGTGGCAATTTTCTTGGACATCTTGCGCGCCGACTCCTGGTCGAATTGCTCTTGCGCACGCTCTACCAGGGAAATGACGTCACCCATGCCGAGGATGCGGTCAGCCATGCGCTCCGGATAGAAGATGTCCAGGGCCTCCATCTTTTCGCCGGTACCGATGAACTTAATTGGAACCTCGACAATACTGCGAATCGTCAATGCCGCACCACCACGGGTATCGCCGTCGAGTTTGGTGAGAATGACCCCACTGTAGTCCAAAGCATCATGGAATGCCTTGGCCGTGTTGACGGCATCTTGGCCCGTCATGGCGTCGACCACAAAGAGGGTTTCCTGGGGCTGGACGGCCGCGTGGATGGCCTTGATTTCCGCCATCAACGCTTCATCCACGGCCAAACGGCCCGCCGTATCGATGAGTAAGTAGTTAAATCCTTCGGCCTTCGCCTTCTGCTGGGCCTTTTGGGCTATGACGACGGGATCTTTCTCCTCCGGCATGGAGAACACCTCAATATCTACTTGGCCGCCTAACGTGTGTAGCTGGTCGATCGCCGCCGGACGGTAGACGTCCGCGGCGGCCAATAGCACTTTGCGGCCCTTTTTGCGCTTGAGATGGGACCCAAGCTTGGCGGTGAACGTGGTCTTACCCGAACCCTGAAGGCCGGCCATCAAAACGGTTTGCAAGGCTGTGCCTGAGGC
>Ga0115570_10000091_pt1 | contig 66675 bp, 72 predicted proteins | sample COGITO_mtgs_1205_3_FD_87294 | JGI IMG/M metagenome (GOLD analysis project Ga0115570, IMG submission 87294) | Pelagic marine microbial communities from North Sea - COGITO_mtgs_120524 | ecosystem: Environmental > Aquatic > Marine > Epipelagic | place: Germany:Helgoland, sampling site Kabeltonne... | reverse complement strand
TTCGGAAACTGGTACTCTATCCAACTGAGCTACAGGCGCTAATGATGTTTGCTAGGCGGTAGATTATACGGACTCATCGAGCCCTCTACTAGCGGTAAGACGATTTAAATTACATTCCCTTGTTCTGATTGAACAAGGGAATGCATAAATTGGAATAATGCTTACTTGGCGGGAGCCACAGGCTCAAGTTGCCAGATGTCTCTGTTATATTCTGTCATAGTGCGATCGGTTGAGAACTTACCGCTGTGGGCGGTATTTAAGATACTTAGCGTATTCCATTGTGTTCTGTCGTGATAGCACTTTGCTGCTTGCTCTTGCGCTTTGACGTAGCTAGCGAAGTCAGCAATGGTCATCCATGGGTCATGTGGGCTGGTGAAAGCATTGATAACATTATCGAAGCGATGCGGCTCTTGTCGATTAAAGAAGCCGTTTTTTAATAACGTCACAACCCGTTCTAATGCTGGATCTTGTTCAATAATTTGTTGCGGATTGTAATGTTGACGTTGTGTTGTGACTTCTTGTTCGGTGAGGCCAAATAAGAAGAAGTTGTCATCACCCACTTCTTCTCTGATTTCAATATTAGCACCATCTAATGTGCCGATAGTGACGGCGCCATTCATCATGAATTTCATGTTCCCGGTACCAGAGGCTTCTTTACCTGCTGTTGAGATTTGTTCTGATAAATCGGCAGCAGGGCAAATAACTTCCATGGCAGAGACTTGGTAGTTGGGTAAAAAGACAACCTTTAACCAATCACCAATGGCTGGATCATTATTGACAGTATCTGCGACATTGTTAATTAGTTTAATAATGTCTTTTGCCATGGCATAACCAGGCGCTGCTTTACCGCCAAATAAGACACAGCGTTTAACAAGGCCTTCCGTGTCATTGCGTTTGATACGGTCGTAGAGGTGAATAACGTGGAGCACATTTAAGAGCTGACGTTTGTATTCGTGGATCCTTTTTACTTGTATATCAAATAAGGCATCAGGTGAGACGGTGACATCACACGCATCTTTAATTAGATCAGCAAGGTGTTGTTTGTTTGCTGTTTTTGTCGCTTGCCATTTTTCTTGAAAAGCGGGGTTGGTGGCGTAAGGCTTGAGTTTTTCAAGTTGATCGAGCTGTGTTATCCAACCATCACCGATGGTGTCGCTGATTAACTCACTGAGTTCTGGGTTACACCAAGCTAGCCAGCGGCGTTGTGTCACACCATTGGTTTTGTTGTTGAATTTATGTGGCCACAGTTGATAAAAATCGTTGAAGAGGCCTTTTTGTAACAAATCAGAATGCAGTGCTGCAACACCATTAACCGAGAAGCTACCGACGATGGCAAGATGTGCCATTCTGACATGTTGTTGGTGACCTTCTTCGATGATAGATAAGTGGGCTAGTTTTTGTTTGTTGCCAGGCCACTTTTTAGCCACTTCGTTGAGAAAACGGGCATTGATTTCGTAAATTATTTCTAGCACTCTCGGCAGCAAACGCGCAAACATGTTGACAGGCCAGCGCTCTAGGGCTTCTGGTAACAAGGTGTGATTAGTGTAAGCCATGGTGCTTGTTGTGATTTTCCATGCTTGTTGCCAGTTAAGATGATGTTGATCCATCAAGAGCCGCATGAGTTCTGCGACAGCAACGGTAGGATGGGTATCATTCAGTTGAAAGCAGTTTTTGTCAGCGAAGTGGGTGAAATTTTGCCCGTGGCTGTTAACCCAGGTGTTTAGAATGTCTTGCAGGCTGGCAGAAGCAAGGAAGTATTGTTGGCGCAAACGTAGTTCTTTACCATTTTCACTTGCATCGTTGGGGTATAACACCATACTGATGTTTTCAGCGGCATTTTTGGCGGCAACGGCATCAACATATGAGCCTGCATTGAAGTCCTCTAAATTAAACTCGTCGGTGGCTGAGGCCTTCCATAAACGAAGTTTATTGACAGTACCATTTTGATAGCCGGGAATAGGGAGATCATAGGGGACTGCAAGGACGTCATTGGTATTGACCCAGTGAACATGAGTTTGGCCATTTTCATCTTTACGAAATTCGGTGTGGCCGCCAAAGGGGATACGTTGGGTAAATTCGGGCCGTTCTAATTCCCACGGGTTGCCATCACGTAACCAGTGATCGGGCATTTCAACCTGATTACCGTGTTCGATACTTTGTTGGAACATACCGTATTCATAGCGAATTCCGTAACCTGATACGGGTAATTGCAATGTGGCACAGCTATCGATAAAGCATGCTGCAAGTCGGCCTAGACCGCCATTACCGAGTCCGGCATCGTGTTCAAGGGTGGTAAGCTCTTCAAAGTCTAAACCAAGGTCATGCATGGCGCGTTTGGTGTTGCCTGCTAAGCCAAGGTTTAAGGCGGCATTGCCCATGGCGCGGCCCATTAAAAATTCCATTGATAGGTAATAGGCTTGTTTACACTGTGTTTCTGCGTAGGTGTGTTGGGTGTGTTTCATGCGCTCAAACAGACGGTCACGTATGGTGAAGGCGAGTGCGGAATAGAGATAATGGCCTGAAGCGCTGCTTTTGTCCTGAGCGAGATGATTGCTATAGTAGTTTTTGAAATCACTTTCGAGAGACTGGATGTCCATACGTAGTTTAGGGGTGTTATGTAATGTTGAGTTGGGTGTTTGCGTATGGGCATAACGAAGCGACATAGTGGAAGACCTTAAAAATTAAATCAGACTATTGTTTACTGGGTAGCGGACTTAGGAATGAGACTAATAGCGTTCATTGTCAAAGCAAGCGCGTTATAAACGAGTGATTATAACATTATCAAGAAGATGACTCTTTTTGAGCGATGATTGAAAGTGTGACTCCTCTTGGGCTTCTGTTGGACTTTAGCCGCTTTTATTGTCGTGGGAGAACCAACGGTCGAGTTGTTCGACGGCCTGTTGTTGGCCTTGTTGATTGAGAGATGAAAACAACTGTACACTGGCGGAAAGCTGTTGTTTTTTTAGTTCGTTATTAACGTTCAGTAAGCTTGCTTTTGCAGCGCCACTTCTGAGTTTATCAGACTTTGTAAGCAAAATATGGACGGCAAGTTCAGCTTTATTTGCCCATTTAATCATTTGTAGGTCGAATTCTTTAAGTGGGTGTCGAATATCCATCATCAGCATGAGCCCTTTTAGGGCTCGGCGCGTTTCTAGGTATTTCCCCAGTGTTTGTTGCCAGCGGATCTTCATTTTCTCGGGTACTTTGGCATAGCCATAACCGGGCAGATCAACGAGGCTATTGGCTTCATCAATGTTGAAAAAATTAATCATTTGAGTTCGGCCGGGTGTTTTACTGATGCGCGCAAGTGATTTCTGTTCTGTAATAGTGTTAATGGCGCTGGACTTACCGGAATTAGAACGGCCGGCAAAAGCGACTTCGATGCCACTATCAACAGGCAATTCTGATAATTGGGTTGCGCTGATGGTGTAATGGGCTTGGCGGTATGGATTAGCCATGAAAAACCTTTGATTATTGTGTTTGGCTGTATTTTACACTGTGTTGGAACATATACCCATGTTCCTTCAATTTGCCTGTTTGTATCACGGCTACTCGCTTCACTATCTGCGTTATCAGACCTAGCAATAGAACGACTATTACATAGATATGATGCCTTGATAATGAAGCGATTAGAAGCACTAAAAGTACGCACTTTAAATGATCATGGGCATAGACGGTTTTTTTCCTGTTTCATGGATCATATTTGTTATTTTTATGGGAATGATTTGGCTTGTATTGATGTCATTATTAGGTGCAAAAAAGCCTTAATCAGGGTAGGATAAAGACTGATTTATCTAATAAAAATATTATGTGGACATCACAATGAACAAATGGTGGAAAGCGATTGTCATATGCTTCGCCGCGGTTGCTTTACCTGCAATGGCTGCCGGAGATATTGATGCTGGACAAGCAAAATCAGCTAGCTGTGTTGAATGTCATGGTGTTGGTGGCAATAGCACGGTACCGATGTTTCCCAAATTAGCGGGTCAGGGCGAAGGTTATTTGCTCAAACAATTAATGGATTTCGCTTCTGGGGCGCGAGAAGGGCCATTTATGTCAGGTATTGTGACTGACTTGAATGAGCAAGACATGGCTGACTTATCCGCTTATTTTGCGTCGACAACACATACGCCTGGTGCAGCATTGAGTGCTTTATTAGTGCAAGGCCAAAAGTTATACCGTGGTGGCAATAAAGAAATGGGTGTGCCGGCCTGTATGTCCTGTCATGGACCACGCGGGGCTGGTGTGCCGGCAGCTAAATGGCCATCGTTATCAGGTCAACATATTGCTTATACCGAAACGCAGCTGGAAGATTTTGCGAGAGGCCTACGAGCGAATGATATGAACAGTATGATGCGGGATATTGCTGCGAAAATGTCTGAAGATGAACGGCAAGCTGTCAGTGCTTATATCTCTGGTCTGCATTGAATAATATTTATTTTAGTATCGTGCAACTTTAAGGCGCGGCTCTTTTCTATTTAATCGACGCTGTCGATTTTTAACCGGTCTTTCTACCTTTTATGTCTGACGTTAACGTACCAACAAAACCTCGCCAATCATTCGGCCGACGATTATTTTTATTGTTGGGCTCAATGGATCTCGCGATTACTTTACTCTTGGTGCTAGCCATTGCGTCGGTGATTGGTACTGTATTACAACAGAATCAACCTTATGCCGATTATGTCATTAAGTTTGGCCCATTTTGGTTTGATGTGTTTGAAACTGCTGGCCTTTATGATGTCTATAGTGCGTTGTGGTTTTTGCTTATTTTGACGTTGCTGGTGGTCTCGACGACAGTTTGCGTGATACGAAATGCGCCGAGCATGATCAAAGATATGTGGCAGTTACGGACGCAAATTCGTGAAAAATCGTTGCGGGTGATGCATCACAATGATCAATGGTCAGTTGCTTTAACACCAGATAAAACAGTCGAACAACTTCGGGCAGGATTATCAGATGCCGGGTTCCGGGTGAGACAAACGGAAAAACCGGAAGGTCAACTTTTATCGGCGATGAAAGGGGGCTTAAATCGCTTGGGTTACTTGTTTACCCATATTGCGATTATTGTGATTTGCGTTGGCGGTTTGTTAGATAGTAATTTGCGGATAAAATTTTCTGAATGGCAAGGCGATCTTAAAATTGAGACGCGTGATCTGGCCTCAAGTGATGTGCCAAAAGAGAGCCGGTTAACGGTAGGAAACCAAGCGTTTAGGGGGAGTATCCAAATTCCTGAAGGGCGTGTTGCGAATGTGGTGTTTTTGCCGTTAAAAGATGGCTATTTGGTCCAAGAACTGCCTTTTACACTTAAAGTAGCTGATTTTCGGATTGAACATTATGCGACTGGGCAGCCGAAGTCTTTTGAAACAGATTTAGTATTATTTGATGATACGTTGCCAGAACCGATTAAAACGACTATTTCTGTTAATAATCCGTTGATACATAAAGGCTATGCCATTTATCAGTCGAGTTTTGCGGATGGGGGATCAGGCTTGACGCTGGAAGCGTGGCCTTTGGATGAGCGAGCAGGTGCTGCGCCAGAAAAGTTCGAAGGCAAGGTCTTTGAGAAACGTCAAATGACTTGGGGTGACAAGGAACTTCGTTTGGAATTAAATTCGTTTAGGCCGTTTAATATTAATCCTGATCCGACTGAAGACGATCCTAAGAATGTGCGTAATTTTGGCCCCAGTTTTGGCTTTAAGCTTCGTTCGCCAACGGGTGAAGCGAGAGAATACGTGAATTATATGGTGCCAGTGATGCGTGAAGGCCGGCCTTTTTTCTTAAGTGGTGTGCGTGGCAGTCCTGCTGAAGAGTTTGGTTACTTGTATCTTCCGGTTGATCGCCAGGGCGGAATGAAAGCGTTTAATGGCTATTTACAGCGTTTGCGTGATGTCGAGACTGTTGAGGTAGTTGCGAAACAAATGATGCTGGAAACATTGGCGCAGATGTCTGATACCGATAGCGAGCGATTGCAAGAAAGCTTACAGGAGACATTACAAACGTTGGTGACGATGTTTATTCTTGGCGGGTTTACTGAAGTTGGTAGTTTTATTGAAACGTCTTTACCAGAAGCGCAGCGTGAGAAATTAGGGCCGGCTTATCTGAGTATGCTGCGTGAGATGTTGGCCAGAATATATTTTATGGACCAAGATCAGACTCAGCCAGTGACAGAAGCAGAGCTGTTATTTTTGCAAGATGCGGCAGATGCCATTGGCAGTTTATCTCGTTATGGTTCGCCGGTTTATTTGTCTTTGAAGAATTATGACCATGTGCAAGCAAGTGGTCTACAGATTGCCAAAGCGCCGGGTAAGATAACTGTCTATGTGGGTTGCACTTTATTAATCCTAGGCGTGTTTATTTTGTTTTATTTGCCGCAACGCCGTTTTTGGGCATTGATAAAACAAAAGGATGGCGAAAGTGAGATAATCTTCGCTGGTATGAGTAATCGTAATCTGCGTGATTTTGATATGTTATTCGATCAGATGCGTACGCAGTTGAGACAAGAGACTGGGAACTCTGATTCACAATAATGTTCTTACCCATGAACGTTTAGCCTAAGTTAGAAGAGAGAGCATGACAACAATACTGAACAAAGAGAGTAGTCCGATCGCGATTCGAGGGTCTTGGTGGCTGTTGATGACATTAGCGGCTGGCTTACTGTTTTCACTGTACGGCCAAGTGTTTGATTTTTATGAAATTGGCATTGTGATCTTAGCAGCCGTTTCTCTGGCATTATTAGGCCAAAATTGGCCTGGTTTTAGACTTTATATTGCTGCTGTCACGGGTTTAAGTCTGATTGCAATACAGCTCTATGGCGATAGTTTAGCGTCAGCAGAGAGTAATTTTTTCTTGGTTTATCTGCTGTCGAGCCAATCAGCCATTATGTGGATGAGTGCCTTATATGTGATGGCAACGGTGGCGTATTTAATTGGCTTGTTTGCTAGATCATCTTTTATTGAAAAAATAGGCTCAGCCATGACATGGGCTGCTACGACGATGGGAATGGTCGGCTTGATGGTTCGCTGGAGAGAGTCTTACCTGATTAGTCATGATGTGGGCCATGTGCCTGTTAGTAATTTATACGAAGTGTTTATCTTGTTTTCGGTGATTACCGCTTTATTGTATTTATTTTATGAACGTCGTTTTAGAACCCGCGCTCTGGGTGGTTTTGTATTGTTAGTGATCAGTGCCGCAGTGGGGTTTTTATTGTGGTATGCCTTTGACCGCGGCGCTGCTGATATTCAACCTTTGGTCCCTGCATTGCAAAGTTATTGGATGAAGATCCACGTGCCCGCTAATTTTGTTGGCTACGGTGCTTTTGCAATGGCAGCGATGATTGGTACCGCGTATTTGTTAACGTCATGGGCTCGCGACAGACAATCACAAGGAGTCATGGCAACGGTGATGCCGGATCTGGTTGTGATGGAAGACTTGATGTATAAAACCATTGCTTTAGGTTTCGCTTTCTTCACTGTCGCTACCGTTTTAGGTGCACTGTGGGCGGCTGAGGCTTGGGGTGGTTATTGGTCTTGGGATCCCAAGGAAACATGGGCATTAATCGTCTGGCTCAATTACGCGGCTTGGCTGCATATGCGGATGATGAAAGGCTGGCACGGCCGTCCGATGGCTTGGTGGGCTGTTATTGGTTTGTTTGTTACGCTGTTTGCTTTTTTAGGGGTGAATATGTTTTTAGGTGGTTTGCACTCATACGGCGAGTTATAAGGCTAATTGAGGGATATTTTTAGGATGAATAAATTGATTAAAGCGCTATTGGTATTGGCCTTGTCTTTAACTACTATTAGTTCGATGGCATTACCATTGGCTTATGTTGAAGGTGAGCATTATAAAGTGACGACACAGCGGTTAGCGGTCAGTGATGAGCGGGCTGTTGAGGTGGTTGAGTTGTTTATGTATACCTGTCCGCACTGTTATCACCTTGAACCTGAAGTCGCAGATTGGCAGGCCTCGATGGCGGCTGAGGAAGCAGTGAATTTTGCTCAGATACCTGCGGTTTTTGGACAGAATCAAATTCCATTAGCGACTGCTTTTTATGCAGCGGAAGCGTTAGGGTTATCTGAAAAATTACATCCGTTGTTGTTTGAAGGTATTCATGAAGACGGGATTAACTTGTCTTCGAAAAAAGCAATATTAGATTATGTTGCTGAGCAGGATGTGGATCGTGCTAGTTTTGACAAGATGATGGGATCGTTTGCCGTTAAAACAAAAGTTAAAAAAGCGGCAGCGTTGACGAAAATGTCTGGCATTACCGGTGTTCCTGCTTTTGTTGTGAACGGCCGATACCAAACCAGTGCTCCTATGGCGGGCAGTGTTGCTGGGATGTTTGAAGTGGTAGATTTTTTGGTTGAACAATCACTGCATTAATTAAAAGAATACTGTTAGGTAGGCCAATATTATTCCGTCAGACAACGGTTTCTGCCGCTTTCTTTTGCTTTATATAAGGCTTGGTCAGCGCGTTTAAAGACGTCTTCGAGGGTGTCATTTTCTTTGAAGCTGGCTAAACCAGCAGAAGCTGTAATGGTGACGGCTTGTCCTTCATAATGAAATTTTGATTGTGTTACCTTTTCACGGATTTTATTGGCAAGGCCTAAGGCGTCATTAAGTTGGGTTTCTGGAAAAACGTCCATAAATTCTTCACCACCATAGCGGGCAATAAAGTCGGCATCTCGGGTTTGTGATGTGAAAATTTGGGCGATAGTTTTGAGTACTTTCTCGTCTGCCGCGTGACCATATTCGTCGTTAACCTTTTTGAAAAAGTCGATGTCCCAAAGAATGATACTGAGTGGTTTTTTATAACGTTGCCACCGGGTATATTCTTTTTCTAAAATTTCATTGAGTGCCTGACGGTGCCAGATACCGGTGAGCGAATCTTTGAGGGCTAAGTCTCGCTAACGCATCGCCGATTGGCGTAACTCGACACTTTCTTGTTCCATTAAGTGGATGCGTTGTTTGAGTGCTTGTATTTGTTTTTTAGATTGTTCGAACTGTGATTGATCTGACTGGCGCTAGGAATCGAATTGTTGATTAAGGAAATCGAGCCGTTGATTTACGGTTAGTTTTAATTGATCTAAGTTATCGGCGACTTCGACATGACTGATAATGCCTTTGACCTCTTGTTCAACAGCGCGGCCAAGATGGTGACGTTCTTGGAATGCTTTATTGTCTTCATCAGTGCCAATATGAATCTGTTCATCAAGTTCACTGAGCCTTGCGGTTAGTGACTTAAGGAAAGTCTCGTATTCTTGTTTTTCAGCAATAACTTGCGAACCTAGCGCGCTGAAAATATCTGCAATTTCATCGGTGACGCCCGGCAAATCCTGTTCTGCTATGCCTCCTTCTATTTGGCGTCGAATGGCTGTTGTTTTTTTGGTCAGTGCGGGTGGTAAGGACAGACGCTCTAATAATTGCATTAATAGTATATGTGCTGGCTATTGTGTTGCTTGAGGCTGTATAGCGGCAGCTGGGGCCGGCTCAGACTCTTCCGAGAGTGCTATTGTTGCATCGGTCGTATCATCGCCGCTTTCGTCTTGCTTATTACTATTGAATAAGTCGAAACCAAAGCCACTGCTTTTTATTTTAGTATTGTCATTTAAACAATTTTCTAATAGCGCACTAAGTTGGGGTAATAAAACGTTTATATCGGTATTACTGGCAGGTTTGAGCTGTTTTGCCAGCTTCTTAGCCTCTTTTTTGTAAGTTTTTGAGATATTTAAAGCCGTGAGGATGTTAGCGAGTATTTCACCCGTGGTTTGAGGTCTATTTTTACTGTTTTCGAGCTTGTGATAGAGCCTTCTATTTTTTCTGAAATGTGCTCGATTTCTTGTTGTTCCTGATTTTTTTCTGAGTGAGGTTCTGAGAGAAGAAAGGTGGCTATCCAGTGTCGAATCCAGGCCTTGTGCTATTAGGGCTAAACTGCGTCGTAATAAGGTGTCGAGTTGCTGTTGTTGTTCTAGCTCCGTGATGGACTTGTAATACTTTTGTTTCCACTGGCTCAGTTGTTGTTGAATCTTATCATTGTACATAGTTAAACCTATTCGATTACAAAGCAGAAGGGGGATACCCTTGTGGTGGAAATGCGGTGTTTTCTAGTTGATTTGGCTGATTATCATTGATGCTATCGTACAATAAAATATCGTAGTATCGGCGAATATTTTCAATATAACGAACAGGTTCATTACCCCTGGCGTAACCGTGACGTGTTTTGCTATACCATTTTTTTTTGCTCAAAAGGGGTAGGTTTTGTTTAATATCAGGCCATAAATCTGGGTTTTGGCCCTTTTGTTCGGTAATGATACGGACGTCTTCTATATGGCCTAGGCCGACATTATAGGCTGCCAAGGCGATCCAGGTTTTATCGGGCTCGGGTATGCGTTTAGGTAGACGGTTTTTGAGGCTGTTTAAATAGCCGGCGCCAGCAAAAATACTTTGTTTTGGATCTGTTCTATCATCAATTTTCATTTGCTTGGCAGTGGCATTGGTGACCATCATTAAGCCTTTCACACCAGTATGTGAGATCGCTTTGGGATCCCAATGTGACTCTTGGTAGGAGATGGCCGCGAGGAGGCGCCAATCGATATCGAATTTGGCAGAAGCTTGCTTGAAGAGTGGTTGATAGGTGGGTAATTGGGTGATGATTTTTCGATAGAGGGCACGGGTGTCGACATAATCAAAGCGCCGGATATGACCATAATATTTCTCGATGAGTCTATCAAGTTTGCCGGAGGCGGTGAGTGCGTCGAAGAGGTGTTGTATTTCGCTATATAAACTATCGTCTTCAGAGCGTGTTAAAGCCCAAGCTAATGGCTGAGGATCTGAGATGTCAAAAGCAACACGTAATTCTGGAAAGAAGTTTTGTTGTGCGGCGATTTCATTGGAGTCGGCCACGGTGTAATCGATCATTTCTAACTGAACTAATTCGAGAAGGTGGCTACTATCAAGTCGTTTATTGGCAACCCACTGTAAGGCTGGCACATCGGCTTGATGTTGTTTAAGTTGTTCGACATGACTACTGTCAGCAACCACTTCAAGTAGGCCGCCGGTGATGGCTGGGAGATGTTTGGGTCGACGGTTACCTTGGCGGTAGACCAGTTGTTGTGTGACTTCTTGATAGACAGGACCAAAGCGTAGGGCTTTTTCGCGCTCTGGGGTGATAGTCAGCCCAGCAGCGGCGAGATCAGCGTGACCTTGTTCTAATAAGTGCAGCATATTGCTTAAGTTATCGGGGACAATAATGTTGAGCTTGACGCCAAGACGTTGTGCAAAAAGGGCAGCGAGTTCGTATTCTAGACCGGCTAAGTTATTGCCTTTTTGGTAGTAGCTTGTTGGACTGTAACGGCTTAAGACATTGAGTTCACCGCGTTGTTTTATTTGTTCAAGTTGCGATCCCGTTTCACTGCATGAGGTGAAGATAGGTAAGCCTACAAATAGCAAGATCCAACGGAATTTCAATGTAATAGCCTTACAAGTGATATTACGTTGATTATCGCATTTATGCACTCGATGTTCACAGGCTTAGTTCGCACTTTTATTGACGACGGGCTTTAAAGAATTGGCGGAGTAGTTGACTACTTTGTTCAGAGAGTAAGCCATGATCACACTGTACATGGTGATTGAGCCTATTATTATTGAGGACATCAAAGCCACTGACTATTGCGCCGGTTTTAGGCTCTTTGGCTGCGAAGACTAACCGTGCTATTCGACTGTGAATGATGGCGCCAGTACACATTAGGCAAGGCTCTAAAGTGACATAGAGTGTTGTGTTAGGTAAGCGATAATTATTGTTATTTAAGCTGGCTGCGCGGATGGCTTGTATTTCTGCGTGAGCCGTTGGGTCATTGCTCGAAATGGGTTGATTCCAGCCTTCACCGATGAGGTTATTTTCGTGAACGATGACGGCGCCAACAGGCACTTCGTCTTGTTGCTGCGCTTTTTCTGCGAGTGTGAGTGCATGACGCATCCATTTTTCATCATCAGGGGTCATGGATGACGATATGGCGTTTGATGAGGTTTGCCAGTCTCATGCTAGCGCCTTGGCTAGCGGCAATGAGTTTCAAGCCGGCTTCGCCCATTTTGGCGCGTTGTTCGGCATTATCTAATAATCGAATGACATTATCAGCAAGGTCTTCGGCCTGACTCACTGGTATTACGGCTTCAGCATCAATAAATCGGCGGGTGATGTCATTGAAATTAAAGAAATGTGGCCCGACCAGTACGGCTCTGCCTAATGCAGCGGGTTCGAGAATATTATGTCCGCCATGTGGAACAAGGCTACCACCGACAAAAGCGACATCAGAAGCAGCATAGAATAAGGGTAGTTCGCCCATTGTGTCGACTACGAGTACTTGGATGTCGGATGAACAAGGTAATTGTTCACTGCGCCTGAGCGTTTTGAATCCCGTTTTGTGAGTAAGCGCGGTTACGCGGTCAAAGCGTTCAGGATGGCGCGGTACGATAATCAACAGTAAGTTTGGAAACTTGGAGCGAATTTGTCTTGAGGCATGGAGAATAATTTCTTCTTCCCCTTCATGCGTACTGGCGGCAACCCAAACAGGTCGGTTATTGTCCCACATAATGCGCATTGCACTGGCTTGTTCGACGATGCTGGCGGGGAGGTTGGTTTCGTATTTGAGGTTGCCGATCGCGTGGACATCGGTGATATCAGCACCAAGAAGATGAAAGTTATCGCGGTCATGTAGGCCTTGGGCGGCAATGAAGCGCAGGCTATTGAGTACCATTTTAGTTAATTTAGGAAAGCGGGCGTAGCCTTTGGCTGAACGGTCTGACATTCGTGCATTGGCGAGTACGAGTGGAAGATTGTGTTGTTTGCAGCTTAATAATAAATTGGGCCAGATTTCCGTTTCCATAATGACGCCGAAAACAGGCCGGTTAATTTTTAAAAACCGATTGATTGCCAAGGGTAAGTCATAAGGTAAATAACAATGGGCAACGGAATCAGAAAACAATAATTTGACGCGTTCGCTGCCAGTAGGCGTCATGGTGGTGATTAACAGTTGATGTTTTGGGTAGGTTATTTGTAGGCTTTTTACCAAAGGGCGGCAGGCTTCGACTTCCCCGACCGAGACAGCATGTATCCATATTACTGGCTCTGGTCTGGTGAGTGGGGGACTATTACCAAAGCGTTCTGACCAACGCTGCCAATAAGCAGGCGCGCGGATACCTCGCCAAGTAAGCCGTAAGATGACTAAAGGTAAGCAGATATAAAATAAGGTGGTATAAAGTAATTTCAAGCGTGTATCTTTTTGTTTGTTTATTTAGCGGTAAATGAGTGAGAATGATAGCATAGGCGCTAAATTTCCTTAATCATTGGTCGACATGGCATTTTTTCAAAAGCAGTTTTTACATCCCCGTTTCTGGGCTAGTTGGCTTGGTTTGGGTTTGATGCGCTTATCGGTTTATTTGCCGGTGCGGCTGCAAATGTTATCAGGTCGTTTGGTGGCTTGGGTTATTGCGCCACTGACATCCTCAAGAAGGTTGATTGCTGAGCGTAATATTGCATTATGTTTTCCAGAGTTAACGGAACAGCAAAGAGCAGATTTATTAGACGATAATATGCGCACAATGGGTATGTTGTTGCTTGAAATGGCGTTGAGTTGGTGGGGTAGTGACAGTAGCTTAGAAAAACGCGTGCGTTACGAAGGTTTGGAGCATCTTGATGCGGGGCTAGCTAAAGGCAAAGGTGTTATTTTGTTGACGGGGCATTTTACCAGTATGGAACTGGGGGGCCGATTGATAATGCTGAAAAAACCGTGCTATGTGATGTTTAGGGAATTAAAAAATCCATTATTCAATGCGGTGATGATGCAATCTCGTATACATCATAGTGAAGGGATTGTGTTACAGGAAGATCCCCGAGCGATGATACGGGCTTTGAGAAAGAATAAAATTGTGTGGTATGCGCCCGATCAAGATTATGGCCGGAAATTGAGTATTTTTGCTGAATTTTTTGGTAATACAGCGGCAACAGTGCCGGCCACAGCACGGATGGCAAAGATGAGTGGTGCGGCGGTGGTGCCTTTTGTGCCGCGGCGTGAAGCGGATGGCAGCTATACATTAACCTTGAGTCCAGCATTAGAGGATTTCCCTACTGGGGATGATGTTGTTGATGCCCAGAGAATTAATGATCTGATAGAGCAAGAGGTGCGCCAATCACCAGAACAATACTATTGGGTACACCGACGGTTTAAGACACAGCCAGAGGGTAAGAAAGGCTCACTATATAAAGGCTAAATTAAAAGTGTGCTCAGCTGAGCTTATTCTAAATATTGTTGGCCTGACTAAAAGTATAGGAAAAAAAAGGCCATCCGAAGATGGCCTTTTTTGTTGATAATTTGTCGATTAACGTTTTGAGAATTGTGGACGTTTACGTGCTTTGTGTAAACCAATCTTCTTACGTTCAACGGCACGGGCATCACGAGTGATGAAACCGGCTTTACGTAGCTCTGATTTTAATTCGCTGTTGTATTCCACCAATGCGCGGCTAATGCCGTGACGAATTGCGCCAGCTTGACCATTGTTACCACCACCGCGAACGGTGATTTGAAGGTCAAAGTTACTTAACATATCAACCAACTCTAATGGTTGGCGAACTACCATGCGTGACGTTTCACGTCCGAAGTAATCGTCAAGTGACCGAGTATTAATGGTGATGTTACCCGACCCTGATTTCATAAATACGCGCGCTGTTGAACTTTTGCGGCGACCGGTTGCGTAATGTTGTTCTGTTGCCATGAGTTAGGTTCCGTTTAGATTTCCAGCACTTTAGGCTGTTGGGCTGTGTGTGGGTGTTCTTCGCCAGCATAAACTTTTAATTTGCTGAACATCGTACGACCCATAGAATTCTTAGGCAACATGCCTTTGACAGCAGATTTGATAACGCGATCTGGTGCTTTCTCAAGTTGCTTTTCTAATGAAATAGATTTAATACCACCGACATAACCTGTGTGGTGATAGTAAATTTTATTTTTTAATTTATTACCTGACACATGGAGCTTCTCAGCATTGATAACAACAATATAATCACCAGTATCAACGTGAGGTGTGTAAATTGTTTTATGCTTTCCACGCAAACGACGCGCGATTTCAGAAGCCATACGGCCTAATGTTTTGCCGTTAGCATCGACGACAAACCAGTCGCGGCGTACTTCAGCAGGTTTTGCACTTAGTGTTGTTGTTTTCATTCCGCGGTTGGCTCCAGAAAATTACGCAGGCGGGTCAAATAAAGAGGGGAAATGTTACGCATTCGCTAGGATGCTGTCAACTCTAGATTACGCCATGAAGAGTTGCAAGAGTATAGCACCTAGGACAAGACGGTAGAGAACAAATGGCCACATGCCTATTTTTTCTATCATTTTAAGGAAGAAATGAATGCAGATATAAGCACTGATTGCGGAAAGTCCTGTGCCCATTATGATGGCAAACCAGTCGGCCACCAAGTCAGACTGGATATGCTCAATGGCTTTTAAGCCGCCGGCCATCACGATGACAGGAATAGATAATAAGAATGAAAACCGGGCCGCTGCTTGTCGCGTTAAACCGAGCATTAGACCTGCTGTAATGGTAATACCTGAACGTGATGTGCCGGGGATGAGTGCAATTGCTTGGGCTAACCCGATAAATAAGATGTCGAAGAGGCTTAATTTTTGTTCATCTCGTTGCTGTTTACTTTGCCAATCTGCCCAGCCGAGCATGAGCCCGAAGATGACGGTGGTAGCGGCAATCACAAGCGGGCTGCGAAGATGGGTTTCGATAATATCGCCTAGCAGTAGTCCCGCTAAGCCGACAGGGATTGTGCCGAGTAACACAGCCCAAGCAAGTCGACTTTCACCCACCATCGCGCACTGATTGACAGAAGCAAACCAGTCAACAGTGAGTGTTGCGACAGTTTTTCTAAAGTAGAATACGACGGCCGTTAAGGTGCCGACATGAACGGCGACATCAAAGGCGAGGCCTTGATCTTCCCAACCGGCGATAATGGGCAGCAGGATGAGGTGAGCTGAGCTTGAAATGGGTAAAAATTCGGTTAGGCCTTGCAGTAGTGCTAAAGCGAAGATTTGTATTAAGTCCATTATGCGCCGAGTTTATGAAAATTGGATGGCGCTATTATACGTTCAGTTAACGCAATAGCGCTGTATTTTGGTCATCATTATGTTAACTACGTCGTTAAGATGGTCTTTGATATTGCTGGTGGCAGCCGGTCTTAACACAAAAAAAAGCTGGGATTGCGTTATAATTAGCAATTATCACTGGATCAATTGCGCTATTTTAAGAATGAGAAGCACCATGACTGAATCTGCTACACAACCTGAATTAATTAATCGTTTAACGACATCGGTTGGGTCAACTTATATTTTAACTAACCCTACTAAAATGGAGCCTTTTAGCAAAGGGTTTCGTTTCGGATCTGGTAGCGCTTTAGCCGTTGTTCGTCCTGGTAGTTTGTTAGAGATTTGGCAGGTGTTACAGGTTTGTGTTGATGCCAATGTCGCTATTATCATGCAAGCCGCTAATACGGGCTTAACAGGTGGCTCAACACCTGATGGCGATGATTATGATCGGCCAATCGTTATTATTAATACGATGCGTATCGATCAAATCCAATTGATAAATGATGCGCGTCAAATCATTGGATTACCGGGTAGTACCCTATTTGGACTTGAGGAAGTATTGGCACCTTATGGGCGTGAACCACATTCGGTGATAGGGTCTTCATGCATAGGGGCATCGATAGTCGGTGGTGTCTGTAATAATTCGGGTGGGGCTTTGGTTCAGCGTGGCCCGGCGTATACCGAATTATCGTTATATGCTCAAATTCATGATGATGGTGAATTAGAATTAGTGAATAATTTGGATATTGATTTAGGGACGACGCCTGAAGAAATATTGGCTAACCTCGAGCAACAACGCTATCAAGCTGCTGATATTACCCAGTCGGAAAAGCGGGCTTCAGATAACGAATATCATGAACGCGTCAGAGAAATAGATGCCGACACACCTTCAAGGTTTAATAATGATGGTCGGCGTTTGCATGAGTCCTCAGGTTGTGCGGGTAAATTAGCTGTCTTTGCGGTGCGTATTGATACGTACCCTATTGCCGCTAAGCAACAGGTTTTTTATGTGGGCACGAATAATGCTCAGGTATTAGCAACGATGCGACGGGATATCTTATCGACGTTTAAGACCTTACCTGTTTCAGGTGAATATCTACATCGAGATTGTTACGAGGTGAGTAAGAAATATGGCAAAGATACATTTCTTGTCATTGATAAATTGGGCTCTAAATATATTCCTAAGCTATTTGGTTTAAAAAGAACAGTTGATCGACTCGCTGATCGATTGCCTTTTTTACCCAAAAAAATGTCTGATAGGGTGATGCAATACCTGAGCTATTGTTGGCCGAACCATTTGCCAAAGCGAATGGAAGCATATAGTGCGCAATATAGTCACCATTGGATTTTAGAAATGGATAATGATGGGGTCGATGAGGCTCGCGCCTATCTTCAACAGTTTTTTGAAACGGCGGAAGGCAGCTATTTTGAATGTACGCCAGAAGAGAGTGAGAAGGCGATATTGCACCGTTTTGTTGCCGGTGGCGCGATAGGGCGTTATCACATCATGAATGGCCAAGCATTAGGCGCTATGATGACAGTGGATGTGGCGTTACGCAGAAATGACGCGGTTTGGTTCGAAGAATTGCCCCCCGAAGTTGACGCGTTGATTGCGGATAAATTTTATTATGGCCATTTATTTTGCCATGTCATGCATCAGAACTATGTGTTGAAGAAAGGCGTTGATGCGAAGCAGTTAAAGCAACAAATTTTAGCTTCTTTTGATGCACGTGGCGCTGAGTATCCTGCCGAACATAATGTGGGCCATGAATATCCTGCAAAAGCAGAATTAAAATCGTTTTATAAAGCTTTAGACCCGACCAATACGTTTAACCCTGGGATTGGTAAAACCAGCAAATTAAAGCATTGGTCAGAAGATAGACAATAACAGCTACGCTTATCGAAGCCAGTCAGCGTTAACCGTTGGCTGGCGAGTATCAATATAAGACGCGTAGTCTGATAGTGCCTTCGACGCTATTTAAGTGCTCTAGGGCCAGCTTTGAATCAAGTTCGGCGACATCCAATAGCAAATAGCCAATTTCATTTTCAGTCATCATGCTTTGCGCCAAAATATTGATATTATGCTGAGCAAACAATTGGTTAATGTTCGATAAGACGCCGGGTCTATTGTGATGAACATGCAAAATACGATGCGTATTCGCTTGCTGCGGCATGGCGATTTCTGGGAAGTTAACCGCAGAAGTGGAATTACCATTATTGGCAAACTGAATGAATTTTTCAGCGACTTCTAGGCCGATATTCGCTTGGGCTTCAACGGTTGAACCACCGACATGAGGGGTCAAAATAACATTCGGGTAACCACGAAGGGGTGAATCTAAGGGTTCATCATTTGATTTTGGCTCTTTGGGGAAAACATCGATGGCGGCACCGCCCACTTTATCGTTTTCAATAGCCTGAGCTAAATCTTCTAAGTTAACGCAACTACCTCTGGCGGCATTGATGAAGATGGCACCGGTTTTCATTTGGTCAAACTGTGCTTTTGCCATCATATTATGCGTTGTGGCTAATTCAGGGACGTGCAGGGAAATAACATCTGAATGGCTGAGCAGGTGTTGCATAGGGACTTGATTGGCATTACCTAAAGGCAGTTTGGTGATGGCATCATAATAGATGACATTCATTCCTAAGCTTTCAGCCAATACCGAGACCTGTGAGCCAATGCTGCCGTAGCCAACGATACCGAGTGTTTTACCGCGGGCTTCATAAGACGCTTTGGCCGTTTTGGGCCAGCTACCATTGTGGACTTTATGATTTTTTTCAGGAATACCACGTAATAATAAGATGAGCTGTCCGATGACCAGTTCCGCAACAGAACGGGTGTTTGAATAAGGTGCATTAAAGACAGGCACCCCTTTCATTTTGGCGGCTTGCAGATCAACTTGGTTCGTCCCAATACAAAAACAACCAATGCCTGCTAATTTATCAGCTGCGCTGAGAACTTTTTCTGTGAGTTGCGTCCGCGAGCGGATACCGATAAAACGAACACCCTTGATTTTTTTGATTAAAGCATCTTCATCTATGGCATGAGAAAGATATTCGATGTTGGTATAGCCGGCTTTTTCTATGGCATCAACAGCATTTTGATGAAGACCCTCTAATAATAGAAAACGAGCATCAGACTTTTTGAGGGGGGTTAGTTCCATGAGAATTTGTCTATTTCAGTAGGTGGTATTAAAGATCATAGTATTATAGCAGGTGTTATTAAAAATAGATTATGATGGCTGGCTATAACGGTTTTAAAACGTTTATTTTACTGTGAGTGCTTGGCCTTTAAAGCTGATGCTAGGCCAACCTGATACGATAAAATTTCTGATATTTTGGTGGTCATCGCCTTCTGGGGTTTTGAGTACATCATTGCGATAGTAAGTCCCGAAACAGGCTAAAGTTTGCTGTTCAGTTAAGTTATTTAATTGCCCAAATGCAAAAATTTTGCATGAGCCATTATTTTGGTCTGCTTGATTAATGGTGTTACCGTTACTGAACTGTGTCGGTGTGAAATGATAGTTGGCCTCGATGACTGACATGGTGTCGCTAAATTCGATGGCTTCAGGCGTTTGATTTAATTTGTTTAGAAAGGTGTTTAGGATCATTGGGTTCTGCCAGGGTTGTAATTGAAAGGGTGGATTATACACAAGCGCTGAGGCAGTTTGCGTGGTTTGAACTTTGATGTCAGTTATCGGTATAACTGTCACACCCTCTAGATCCTAGATCTCAGGGAAACTTCTAAAAGCGTGTTGCTATTAATCTTGATTGTTCTGTGAGGGTTGTTTGCTGTTGGGTTCCCGAAAAGCTTTTCGTCTTTCGATTCATTCTACGGTTATCACCGTCTTTTTAATGACGACATTGTTGACGAGTGGTGTGTCGATCGGCTTACATTATTACTTTAGTCAGTCTTTTGCGACAGAGTCTGCTTTGTCTGTGTACGAACATACGTCATCCAGCACCCATGATTTTGTAGAAAACGTCGATGATGAGGCAGAAGAAATTGCCTTTATGTTATCGGAATTCTCAAAACTGGTCGAAGCGGATGGGATTGACGCTGATACGCGTGCTGTTTTTGCTGAGGTTTTACAACGTAACCCCCTTATTTCTTTTATTACTGTTGGTTTTAACGATGGTGGCTTTTATCAACTGATTAACCTAGATGCCAATGTCAAAATTCGGCAGCAGTTTAATGCAACGGCAAAAGATAAATGGGTTGTGATTAGAATACTTACGAATGGAGATCGTTACTTACATTTTGATTATTTAGATGCTGAATTCGCGCAGCGCCATAAGATGGAATACCCCACGAATTATGATGTGAGAATCCGTGCTTGGTTTGGGGAGGCTGAGGTGGGCAAGGTGTTAAAAAGTCAGCCGTATTTGTTTCAACACTTGCAAGTGCCGGGCCAAGTCTATGCTATTTCTTTAGGCAACAGTCAGAATGTTCTAGCAATTGGTATCGCGCTGCCATCATTATCTGATTTCTTAAAAAGGCAACCTTTGCAGGCAGGCAGTGAGGCTTATATTTATCAGCAGAATGGTGAGATTATTGCCTAAAATAAATCGGAGCCAGAACGGTTATTACCATCCGCGCCTAAATTGGAACTGACGCCTGAACAGCAAATACTTGTTGAAAATAAGCCTTATTTGACAGTGTCGAATGAATTAAATTGGCCTCCGATCAACTTTGCGAGTGCCGGCCAGCCGCGAGGCTATTCTATTGATGTTCTATCGTATATTGCTGAAATGACCGGGTTTCAATTACGTTATGTTAATAGCCTTGATTGGGATGAGATGGCACAGCTTTTTGTCAGTGAAGAGTTGGATATCTTTCAGCCCTGTTTTCTTTAATGTCACGCGAGAAGCGGTTGGCGGATTGACGCATGCTTTTTTAAGGGCACCGTATGGTCTGGTGACGAAAAAAGGATTTGGTACGGTTGAGAATGCGGTGCAGCTTAATGGTTTTAAAGTGGCTATTCAACGCGGCTGGTCATTGGCGGAACGGGTGAAATATCACTACCCTCGGGTAGAAATTGTTTTGGTTGATTCTCTGGCGGCGATGTTCAAAGCGGTGACATCAGGCGAGGTGGATGCTGGGATTGATACCGAGATAGTATTGTCTTATCACTTGGCATCCTTTTTTGTGGAAGATGTTGTCGTTCACTCTGATTTGTCTTTCGATCCGAATCGGTTCTCAACTGATTTGCATTTCATGGTTAACCCGTCATCGCCCGGAGTGAAAGAGATGATTAACCAAGCTTTGGCGGCATTAGGAAATGTCCATGAACAAGCACTGTATGACAAATGGTTCAGTGGTAATACCACAGTATCGAAACCGACGATTTTGCCTTACCCAGAGTTGATTGCATTAACAGAGCAAGGCGAGATTGAAGGCCTTAATACGATGGTACTGAAAGGCGAAGATTATTTTGTTTATGCAGCGCCGATTGATATGGCGGACAAAGTGGCTAATTATCTGATGATAATGACGCCCGTTGAGTCGGTCATGGCAGAGTCGATGGATAAATTGAAAACGTCTATTTGGCTGACGGCAATGGCGATAGTGCTGCTTTTTCCATTGATTTGGTTGGTCGTCTTTCCTATTGCACGATCCATTCGCTTATTGGCCGATGACAGTGAAAAAATCAAGCAGCGTCAATATGCAGAGGTGAAACATGTTAATAGTAAGATTACTGAAATTAATGATTTAGCAACATCGATGTTGGGGATGTCAGAATCAATTCAAGCGCACGAAGCGTCACAGCAAGCATTGATTGAGTCGTTTATAGCGCTTATTGTACAAGCGATTGATGATAAGTCATCCTACACGGCGGGGCATTGTGCGCGCGTCCCTGAACTGGCCTTTATGTTAGCAGAAGCAGCACAAAAATCGCATGTGGGGCCTTTTGATCAGTTTGAGTTTGAAAGCGAAGATGAGTGGCGTGAATTCCGGATCGGGGCTTGGCTTCATGATTGTGGCAAGATCACGACGCCTGAACATATTATTGATAAAGGGACGAAGTTAGAAACCATTTATAACCGAATTCATGAGATTAGGATGCGGTTTGAGGTGCTTTGGAGGGATGCTGAAATTCATTACTTGGAACAGTTAAGTGATGACAATAATGAGGATAAAGCTGGTTTACAAAATCAACTTGCTGAAACCCATCAGCAATTGCAAAATGATTTCCAATTTCTTGCACAATGCAATGTGGGTGGCGAATTTTTGAGTCAGGCTGATATTGCACGTTTAGAGACATTGGCGAACACGACTTGGCCGCGCCATTTTGACGATCGTGCTGGTATATCGGCAGCGGAAGGCATGCGTTTGTTGGGAGAGAATCAATCACTGCCTGGGACAGAGCCGTTGTTGAGTGATAAACCTGAGCATATTATTCTGCGAGAACAGAGTACAGATTACGATCCAAAGCTAGGGATTACGATGGTCGTGCCTGATGATCTTTATAACCTCGGCGAGCTGTATAACTTGACTGTGTCGGCCGGGACATTGACGAAAGAAGATCGGTTTAAAATTAATGAACATATGATCAGTACGGTGAAGGTGTTGGAAGACTTACCTTTCCCGCCAGAACTGGCAAAAGTACCGCGTTATGCGACAACGCATCATGAGACGATGCGGGGAACAGGCTATCCGCGAGGGTTATCAGCGGAGGATTTATCGGTGCCAGAACGGATTATGGTGGTGGCTGATGTATTTGAGGCACTAACAGCGGCTGATAGGCCTTATAAAAAAGCGAAACCGATTAGTGAAGCGGTGAGTATCCTGCATAAGCTGGTTGTGAAAGGCAATATTGATGTTGATGTGTTTGAATTGTTTTTGACCAGTGGGGTTTATCGTCAGTATGCGGCAGATTTCTTACCGACAGAGCAATGTGATGAGGTCGATATTAAGCGGTTCTTAAGGTGGTTAGCTTAATCAAAAAAATCGGTGAATTGACTGGTATTTTCTCGTTCTGTTCGATATTGGTTAACAGGATCCTGGCTATCTTCATATCCCAGGGCAATACCGCATAAGACCTGTTTTGAGTTTGGGTAATTCAGCGTTTGGCGGATAATATCTGGGTATTCAGCCAATGCCGCTTGTGGACAGGTGGCTAAGCCTTCGGCCATGACACTTAACAAAACGGATTGTAGGAACATGCCGTAATCAAGGTATGAAAGAGTTTGCATTATATCATCCTCTAAAGAGTAACATGACCGGCGCATCAAAGGCGCGATAATTAGCGGCCCAAGGGCTTGGCGGCGTGCGGTATCTTCTCTTTTAATTGCTAAGCTATTGTAGAGTTGCAAGCTGCATTGTTTGCGGCGAAGCGTGTAGGGCGCTTGCCATTGTGTTGGGTAGTATGGATAGTCTGGATTGGGTTTTATCCGGCTTGCAAAGGCTTGTTGGATGGCGTCTTGAAGTGTTAATTTTGTTTGGCCAGTGACAACGGCAACTTGCCATGGTTGGGTGTTAGCCCCAGGAGGACTGACTTGCGGTAGTGAGAATACGTTTGATTTGGTCTGTTGTCACTGCTTTATCAGTATAAGCGCGACACGAGTGAAGTTGTTCAATAGCTTGATTGATATTCATTTTGCTGGCGGTTCCGATTCATTCAGTCGATAGATAAGCCACAAGGCACTAAAACCAATGGCAAAGAGCATCAATTGTAAGCCAATTCTACCGGATAAAATAAGGATGGAAATGCCAAATGAAGCGATGACAAGGACCATGGCACGGAGCTTGACTTGGCGGCTGACCGTTTTGTTTTTTTCCCATTCCTGCAATATAGGACCAAACCATTTGTTGTTCAGTAACATTTTGTGGAAGCGCGGCGAGCTCTTGGAAAAGCAGACTAAGGCTAAAATCAAGAAGGGTGTGGTCGGTAATATGGGTAAGAAGGCACCAATGGCGCCAAGGATGACACAAAGCCAACCCAGCGAGATGAGCAGATAGCGATTTAACGCTTTGTGCATTGGATATTATCCATCATGCACGAGACATAAATTTAGCAGTACTGGTGTTGATTTTGATCGTTTCACCATTTTCAATATATTCCGGTACTTGCACTTCAAGTCCGGTTGTCAAAATGGCGAGTTTTGTTCGGGCACTGGCAGTGGCGCCTTTGATGCCGGGGGAAGTGTCGGTGATGGTCAATGCGACAGCGGCGGGTAGTTCAATGGCAACGATGAGGCCATCAAGTAGGATGGCGATTATATCTTCTAGCCCTTCGGTTAGGTAGCCTTGGTCTTCTGCTACTTCGTCTGCATTGATGGTGTACTGTTCATAATCATCTAAACTCATAAAAGTATAGCCATCGTTGTCTTGGTATGAAAACTGAACCCGTTTACGTTCACAATTGACTTCTTTTAAAAAGTCATCGCCTTTGAGCGATTCATCGCGTTTTTGTTTGGTTTTGAGGTGATTAAAACGGATTTTATAGAGCGTAGATGCGCCACGGGATGACGGGTTTCTGACTTCAATGCTTTTGACTGAATAAGGTTCATCGTTGACTTCGACGACCATTCCGCGTTTTAAATCACTGGCTTTAGGCATTGTATTCTCTTAATGGGACTGGTTAACGATATCGGCATTATACCGGTTCTGTTAAGACAACACTGCCTAAGTGAATACGTTAAGATAGTGTTATTAATTGTTTTAATTCGAGTACAAGATGGCAGAGATTGGCAAAATAAATCATTTGAATGTGGTGAAGCAAGTGGACTTTGGGGTTTATCTCGATGGCGATGAGCTCGGGGAAATTTTGTTGCCAGAGCGTGATTTGCCGTCGGGTTGTGTGGTGGGTGAGGGTTTAGATGTTTTCATCTATCTTGATTCGGAAGATCTGTTGATTGCGACGACGCAGATGCCAAAGGCGATGGTCGGTGAATGCGCATTTTTGAAAGTGGTGGAAGTCAATGCCGTCGGCGCCTTTCTCGACTGGGGTTTACCGAAAGATCTATTGGTACCTTATGGTGAACAGCAAAAGCCAATGGAAGAAGGTGAATCGTATGTGGTTTATCTGTATGTGGATGAGGCATCAGAACGGATTGCAGCTACCAGCCGCTTGAATAAATTTGTCGTTGATACGTCCCCTTATTTTAAGCAGCAACAAAAAGTGGAATTGTTGGTTTGTGAACGGACGGATTTAGGCTACAAAGCAGTGGTGAATCAGACAGTGATTGGCTTGTTATTTAACAGCGATGTCATTAGTCCCGTGCGCTATGGTGAGAAATTGCAAGGTTATATCAAGCAAATACGGCCGGATAATAAGCTGGATTTATGTTTGCAATTGGTCACGCGTGAGGCGCTAGATGATTTATCGGAACAAATTTTGGCCTTTATTCAGGCTGAAGGCGGTCAGACGACATTGACGGATAAAAGTCCGCCGGATGCGATTGCCGAACAATTCGGGGTCAGTAAGTCGAGTTATAAAAAAGCCTTGGGTAAGTTATATCAAAAGCGGTTGGTTCTGATCGAAAAACACCAAGTCAGTTTGGTAAAATAACGATGGCGATTAATTGGTATCCGGGTCATATGCATAAAGCATCGAAAGAGATGCGTAAGATCATGCCTCAGGTTGATTTGATGATCGAAGTGCTTGATGGCCGAATCCCATTTAGTAGCGAAAATCCCATGTTAGCGCAATTACGTGGTGACAAACCGTGTATTAAAGTGTTGAGCAAGTGTGATTTGGCCGATCCCTCACAAACTCGAGCATGGCAAGATTACCTTGAGCAGGATAAAGGGGTGAAAACGATTGCGTTGACGACACAAGAACCAGAACGCATGAAAGATATTTTGGACTTGTGCCATAAGATGATGCCGAATAAATCGGCAGGCGTGAAGAATATTCAGGCCATGATTATGGGTATTCCGAATGTGGGCAAGTCGACACTGATTAATCACCTTGCTGGTCGGCACATTGCTAAAACAGGTAATGAGCCGGCGGTGACGAAAATGCAACAGCGGATTAAGCTCGATCGTGGCATCGTATTGTTGGATACACCCGGCGTATTGTGGCCTAAATTAGAAAATCAGCATGGGGGTTATCGTTTAGCGATTACGGGTGCGATTAAAGAAACCGCGGTTAGCAATGAAGACATTGCACTGTATGCTGTGGCTTATTTACGTGAGGCTTACCCTGAGTATTTAACCACACGTTATCAGCTATCAACATTATCTGAGGATGATGTCACCTTATTGGAAGCCATTGGTACTCATCGAGGTTGCTTACGGGCTGGAGGGCGTGTTGATTTAGAGCGGGCCGCTAAAATTTTGTTAACAGAACTCCGTACAGGGACGTTAGGTCGACTAACATTAGAAACACCGGCCATGATGGAAGCCGAATTGATCGAGATGACTAAACTGCGAGAAAAGGCATTGGCAAAGGAAGCGGCGAAGAAACTGAAGAAGTCAGGGTCGAGACAACAACCGTCTTAGAACGCAATAATTGCAACAAAGGGTGTCCTTGAAGAGTCAATTAATTAGCAAGCTGTTGAAGCGCTAGTGATTGTGCTCATCAATATAGGAGACCGATATGAAATGGTTAATTTATATACTCCCTATTTTTCTTTTTTCTTGTAGCTCATTACCGAAGACGATTCAGGGCCCAACGAATGCCGATCTACAGCCTGTATAAGTTCTAGGGCAGATTGATGATTATGTGAATCGCGCCGTTCGCTGGGGCGGCAAGATTATTACGGTTAATAATGATGATCAGCAATCATTGATACAAATCGTTCATTTCCGCTTAATGGTTTTGGTGAGCCTATTGTGGGTGAAACAAGTCAAGGGCGGTTTTTAATTCAGAGTAAGCAGTTTTTAGATCCTGAAATCTTTAAATCTGGCCGCTTGGCTACATTCAGCGGCATTATTCATGCACAACAACAGAAAAGAGTAGACAAAAAAACGCTGTATTTACCTGTTATTCAACTGCATGAAATGCATTTATGGTCTGAAAAAAAGCTGTATAGACAACCTTATTATGGTCATCGCTACTTATACCCCTATCCGCGGCATAGCTACTATGCGAGGGGCTAGTTTAGGCACTAAAATGAACAGTACTATAAGTCTAAATGATAACCATTTGCATTTAGAATAAAGTGATCCTATAATCAAACCTCGATACATCAATAATGTAGAGAGGGTGTGATAAAAAACCAATCTTATTTTGTTAATAATGCGAATCCGATACATCTAGCTATTGCTCCGGAACGACTTGAAATGCTGATTCGGGAAGGTAGTTTGAATGTGACTGATTTTAGTTGTTTAGATACACCGTCTAAAAAAGGTGTATGGGCGATGCTTCTATCATTAGCAGCAAGTCGGCTGCAAAAAACATGAATGCGCCGTTACAGAAAATTTCTGTTGAGCGTAAGTTGTTATTGGCGGCCAATGAACAATTAGAATCTGTTTATCTTCATCATTCAGACCCTTGCGTCGCGCTACTTATTAGCCGCAATTATAATCTGTTGATGCAAGAACAATCGGACTTGATGACACGGCTGAACTGGATGCAGAAGGCGAAATATTGGTGGCAGCAATATTTAAAGCTCAGCATAGGCCGAAGGGTGAGTTATGTATCAAGCCTGCATTATGATGATTTGTTGTTTAAGCGCATTACGCTTTAAGTAAAAAAAGTAGTTATTGGCTCTAGCGCCATGACGGCGTTGTCTTATAGATTTAAACTTCGTAGTGATGTAAAAAAGCACCAAATAGTCATAAATAACAATTGTTAAAAAAGAATCATTTGTATTAGCGTTAAGTTGTTAATTATACTTACACCATAACTTTGATAACAAGGAAACGTAAATGAAATTTAAACGTACTTTAATTGCAGCAAGTTTGTTGGCGGCAGGAACCGTAGCCAATGCTGCACCCAGTAATGAAGAATTGTGGCAAATGATGCAGGACATGCAGCAGAAAATGCAAGATGTTCAAATGCAGAATCAGCAGTTAAAGGCTGAAAACGCGGATCTGAAAGGTAAGGTTGAAGAGACAGAACAGGCAGTAGAAGCTGTCGTCGTGGCGACAGAAGAAGCGGCATCAAGTTCTCTCTTCTCTAGCGGTAGAACGTCGATTGGTGGTTATGGGGAACTTCACTATAATAACTTGGACGATAATAATGGTGACAATGATCTAGACCGATTAGATTTCCATCGTTTTGTATTATTCTTTAGCCATGAGTTTACTGATGATTTACGTTTCTGGTCAGAGTTTGAGCTTGAACACAGCGTGGCGGGCGAAGGCAAAGAGGGAGAGGTTGAGTTAGAGCAAGCTTATATTGAATATGACATTAACGATCAGAATCGCGTGAAGGGTGGTGTCTTTTTAATGCCGGTCGGTATTATTAATGAAACGCATGAGCCTGATACGTTTTATGGTGTAGAGCGTAACCCGATTGAGAATAAAATTATTCCCTCGACGTGGTGGGAAGCGGGTACGATGTTTAGCGGTGATATAGCTAATGGCTTTGCCTATGATCTTGCAGTGACATCAGGCTTAGATGTCAGCAAGAAAGGCGATAAGAGTACATTTAAAATTAGAGATGGTCGCCAAAAAGTGGCGAATGCACAAGCGAATGATTTAGCTTATACCGGCCGTTTAAAGTGGACGGCGGTTCCAGGCGTTGAATTATCTTTAACAGCACAATATCAAGAAGATATTACACAAGGTAATATTGCAGAGTCTGATGATGCTGTTTTGATTGAAACGCATGCCGTTATACAGCAAGGGGCTTTTGGACTACGTGCATTGTACGCGCAATGGGATCTTGAAGGCGATGCACCTAAAGTAGCTGGCTATGACGAACAAACGGGTTGGTATATTGAACCTTCATACAAGATTAATAAGAACCTTGGTGTTTTCGCTCGCTATAGTGCGTGGGATAATCAGGCGGGTATGAGCTCAATTGAGAGCGAATTTGAGCAATTCGACTTGGGTGTTAATTGGTGGATACATAAAAACGTTGTCTTGAAATTGGATTATCAATTCCAAGATGCAGAAAGTGATACTGCAACAGAAAGAGAAGGCTTAAACCTAGGCCTTGGTTACCAGTTTTACTAAATGATAATTGAATGAAGGTAAGGCGGTTATGAATAGCAATCAATTAAAAGGGCTCGGTCAATTATTCCTTTTGTGCGTGCTATTGATGGCCGCCTTTTCTGTTTCAGCACGCGGCGTTTATCAGACCAATGAAAATTTTCTGGCAGAAACATTTAAGGATGATGTGCCCAAAAGTAAGGTGATTTGGATTAAAGGCGACTTACGTAAAACTGTTGCCGATATTTTAAGTCATAAATATAGTGGATTGAGAGTACGTTATTGGCAGAGGGATCAGCGTACGGTATGGATATTGAATGAAATTGGCAAGGAACAACCGATTACATTCGGTATTGTTATTCAGGCCGGAAAAATAGAGAAAGTGAAGGTACTCGCTTTTAGAGAAAGTCGGGGCGGAGAGATTCGTTATCCCGCATTTACAGAACAATTTGAAGATGCTCAGTTAATTGGGCAAGCGCTTGATCGCCATATTGACGGTGTATCCGGTGCAACCTTGTCAGTTTGGGCTATGACAGCCGTTACGAGACTGGCATTATATCTGGATACATTGACTACATAACCAGAGTTTTTATGGTCCATCGCTTGAGAATTTGGCATCGCAGCATCGGTGCGCTTGCGGCCTTATTTCTATTGATGCTCGCTATTACGGGCATATTACTTAATCACACCCTTGATTTGAAATTAGAGCAACGGCATTTGGATTGGCCTTGGCTTTTAGAACATTACGGTGTTGCTGAGGTTGAAGCTGATCGTGTCTACCTATTAGAAGATAATGTGATTTCGCAGTTCGATGATCAAATATTTGTTGATGCTAAGCCGATTGCGAAAATCCTTAAACCGATTATTGGTGGTATTTATTTAGATGACATCACGATCGTGGCTTCTGATGATGCCCTTATTTTGTTGAGCTCGGAAGGTGAGTTTATTGAAGAAATGGGTGGCGCTTTGGGCGTGCCTTCTCAAATTCAAAATATTGGTTTATTTCATGGTTTGCCGGTGCTACAAACACGTCATGGTATGTGGCGAGGTAATGTGTTGCTTGAGCAGTGGGAACAAATTTCATTGCAGGGCGTGAGTTGGAGCGAACCCACTTCAATGCCTCGCATGGTACGTGAAGATTTAGCGCGTTATTTTTATGGCAAAGGTATCTCTATTGAACGTTTTGTTTTGGATTTGCATAATGGCCGGATACTGGGTGCGTTGGGTTTTTGGGCGTTAGATTTTATTGGATTTTTATTGATTGCTTTATCATTCTCGGGTTTATGGGTATGGCTTCGAAGTAAGGCTTAATAGATGAACCGACAGACTGACTTTCCTTTTCTGCCCAAAGATTTTATTGAAACGGCTGAAGGATTGGTTTTTGCCGTGGTGAGTTATGGTGCCCATGACGGTAAGGTCGGTTGCTTTTTGCGTTATGTACAATCGGAGCTTGGTTGGAAAAAGGTCGGGACCGACGCTGCAAATCAACTATTAGCAGAACATTATCCTGAGTATCTTTATCATTCCCAGCAATTTGATGCCGCGTTTCATGCGGTGTCAGCTGAACGGATTGTTTATCACCATCAACCTGAACAAGTATTAGCTCAGCTTTTAGAAGGGCCTGCTTGCGATGACATAGTGAAACGCTTGCAACGGTTAATCCCTATTTTGGTGCAATATGGGACGAATATTGATGATTTAGGTGTGACAGGCTCATTATTAATCAGTTGTCAGAAAGCAAGTTCAGATATCGATCTGGTTGTTTATGGCAGAGAGGAGTTTCATCGAACACGACTAGGAGTACAGCAAGCGGTAGCTGACGGTGTATTGTTGTTGTTAGGTAATGCCTTGATGCGAGATAATTTCCAACGCCGTATGGGGGAATTGTCCTATGACGATTTTTCTTGGCATGAAAATCGCAAATTTAATAAAGCGGTCATTGATGGTACTAAGTTTGATATTGGTATGGTTGATGTTCAAGTGGGTGAAAATGAACAGAAACAATACCAAAAACAAGGTGTCTTAACATTAACAACTCACGTTGTTGATGATCAGTTCTCGTTCGATTTCCCCGCACGTTATGCTTTGGATCACGATGTGATTTCTGAGGTATTGGTGTTTACACAGACTTATGTGGGGCAAGCTAAAACAGGTGAAAAAATTGAAGTATCTGGTGCCGTCGAGTATGACGTTGCAACAGGTCAGGGCCGTTTGATTGTGGGATCTTCTCGCGAGGCGGTGGGTGAATATATTAAGGTAATAAACGACAATGAGTGATGTGAAACAACAAGCGGATATTGGCTTGGTGGGTTTGGCTGTGATGGGCCAAAACTTAGTTTTAAATATGAACGATCATGGTTTTACGGTGGCGGTGTATAACCGAACGGTGAGTAAGGTTGATGATTTTTTAGCGGGCCCAGCAAAAGACACACAGGTGATTGGTTGTCATGATCTGGCCACGTTTGTTGCTACCTTGAAACGCCCTCGCCGGGTCATGTTGATGGTAAAAGCAGGGCCTGTTGTCGATATTTTTATTGAACAATTAATTCCCTACCTTGAGCATGGCGACATTATCATTGATGGTGGTAATTCTCTGTATAACGACAGCGATCGCCGGACTTACGAATTACATCAAAAAGGTATTTTATTTATTGGTTCTGGTGTGTCGGGTGGTGAAGAAGGTGCACGCCATGGGCCGTCGATTATGCCCGGTGGTAACCATGCTGCTTGGCCAGCCGTTAAACCTATTTTTCAAGCGATTGCGGCACAAGTTGATAATGAACCGTGCTGTGACTGGGTGGGAAATGATGGTGCCGGACATTATGTCAAAATGGTGCATAACGGCATTGAATATGGCGATATGCAATTGATTTGCGAAGCCTACCAGTTAATGCGTGAAGGCCTTGGTATGAGTGGCGATGAAATTCAGGCGGTATTTACAGAGTGGAACGAAGGGGTTTTAGATTCCTATTTAATCGAAATTACCCGAGATATCTTGGCGATTAAAGAAGAAGACGGCAGTTTATTAATTGATAAAATTTTAGACAAAGCGGGCCAAAAAGGCACAGGTAAATGGACAGGGATGAATGCCTTAGATTTGGGGATTCCTCTAACGTTAATTGGTGAAGCGGTGTTTGCGCGTTGTTTATCGGCACGTAAGGATGAGCGGGTTGTAGCTTCAAAAATATTACCGAAACTGGCCAGTGAGTTTACGGGCGATAGAGGCGAAATGGTCGATGCTATTCGGGATGCTTTGTATGCCTCAAAAATCATCTCTTATGCCCAAGGGTATATGTTGATGCGAGAAGCAGCAGAGACCTATGGCTGGGAGCTCAATTATGGCGGTATTGCCATGATGTGGCGAGGTGGCTGTATTATTCGAAGCCAATTTTTGGCTAATATTCGTGAGGCATTTGATAAACAGCCTGACTTACAAAACTTATTGCTTGATGACTTCTTTATCAAAGCGATTACCGAGGCGTTACCCGGTTGGCGAAAAGCGGTCGGAACGACGATTAGTTTAGGTGTACCATCGCCGGCATTTAGCAGTGCCTTGTCCTTTTATGATGGCTACCGTAGTGAGCGATTACCAGCGAACTTGTTACAAGCGCAGCGTGATTACTTTGGCGCCCATACTTATGAGCGTGTTGATAAGCCAGCAGGCGAATTTTTCCACACCAACTGGACAGGCCGTGGTGGCGATATCTCGGCGACTAATTATGATGTTTGAGGTCGTGGCTTTAAATAAAAATGAACTAGAACAGTATTATCAGACGAAATAATGACCGGCCAGATGCCGGCTTGAGACTCATAGAGTGCAAGCTGATTTCTTCCTATTCAGGCAATTTCATAATACCGAAATAAAAAGGTTTCTTGCTGATTCGGTACTGTTTTGCTTGGGCATTTGGAATGTGGATTTCTAAGTGATTTTTCTTCACCTTCGCTGTGACATCAGAGGGTGTTTCTTGCCATTCTTTGTCGGGGTTATTTCTTTCTTCGATTAGATAGTTGTCTGCATCCAGTTCTTTGGTGCTGATCACAAGTGTTTCCCCCTGGTAGGAATGGATGGTTTTACTCCATGGCCTTGCTAGGGGTTCACCTATGAATAATCCCTCACCGGGTTGTTGCACTGATTTCCAATAGGCTTCGATTAAGCTATCGCCATTGGCGTAACTGGGAATAAGGACTTGAGGGTTGGGAAATTTTTCTGAAAAGTTGCAAGGCTCTATCACAGCACCATAACTACCGGTAACGCCATTTTCTAACCAGCGAAATGCTTTCATTTGACCATCATGGCCTATACCGATGCCGGCACCTGAAGTGAGGTGATCGGCGATAGCGCCTGGTAGGTATGTATTAGTGTCTATAGCTGGCACATGTGGCAAGCCTGTTTGGTAGAACAAAATATCTTTTTTGTGTTTTATCGAGGTGTCGGTTTTGTTGCTTCTATCATCAACAAAGTGTGCGTGGATGTTGTGGTGGTCTTGCCAAACTTCAACGAAGCGTTTGAATATAGGAATGCGGGAGCTACGAGCACGGTCATGTGTTCTGACAAGATAGGCGTGACCCTCGGGGTAGGTTCTGTCGGCGCGGATACCGCGATCTATTAAAGCTTTGGCTTGTTGAAATGTAGTGGCACTGAGCATCATGCTAAGTTTTAGAGGACTATCTTTCTGCCAAAGTAAATTAGTTTGGTCGTTGTAATAAGAGCTGAGTGCGGTCGGGTTGCATTTGGCTTTGTTATTGGAGTTTTGACCACAATATTTTTCGTTATAACCTAAGGCGAAAGCACTGGTAATGGACATGCATCCAACACGATAGGGTGCATTAAAAGTGAGTAAGATGACTTTGATATCAGCAGTGAATTTGGGCTTAAGTTGTTGCATGATCATTGAGAACTGTTGTGGGCTCAATCTATTTGCATGGGGTGGTAGAGAGACTGATGCAATTTGGGTGGTCGGAACATGCCGTTGCTGTGCGTAATAGTGAGCGATTTTTTGAGATAAGGGATCGTCTTGCTTGACTAAAATAAGGACGCTGCTGCCACTGAGTTTGTTGGGTATGTCGATGGCGGGTAAATCCTGAGCATTGACGCCGCTGATAGTCGTTAGCCAGAATGCTAATAGTGAGAGGCGTAATGCAATTGCCACATAATTTCCTTATGATTGCGTTTGTCTTGTTGGGTTAAATGAAGTTGGTTTCATTGGGTTAGAACATGACATAATTCGATTGGTTGCAAGAAAGTGTTTATTTTAAGAAATAGTTTAATTATAGGGGCAGGCAGGTGGCTGAACAACAGACAATTTTTATTGGCCAAGCTGAACAAGCAGTTGGACTTTTACCTAAGATGGCGAATCGACATGGTTTGATTGCAAGTGCGACGGGTACGGGTAAGACGATCAGGATGCAGGGTTTGGCTGAGGGCTTTAGTGAGTTGGGTGTGCCGGTTTTTTAGCCGATGTGAAAGGTGATTTATCAGGTGTTAGCCAGCCGGGTAAACCGCATCCTAAGGTGGCGGAACGTGTTGAAATAATGTCTTTGGACTCCTTTGCCTTTACCGGCTTTCCCGTTACCTTATGGGATGTGTTTGGTGAGCAAGGCCATCCCGTCAGAACGACTATTTCTGAAATGGACCCTTTATTGTTGTCTCGTTTGTTGAAATTGAATGAGGTTCAACAAGGTGTCTTGAATCTGGTTTTCCGGGTGGCAGATGACAATGGCTGGTTGTTATTAGATTTAGATGACCTGCGTGCGATGCTGAAGTTTGTGGCTGATAATGCAGCAGAATATCGGACTTTGTATGGTAATGTGCCGGCGGCGAGTGTGGGTGCGATTCAGCGACGTTTGATCGGGTTAGAAGATCAGGGCGGGGCTCAGTTGTTTTCTGAACCGGTGCTAAATTTAGATGATATAATGCAGACCGGTGAGGATCGTAAGGGCATTATTAATTTGTTGGCAGCTAATAAATTGATGAATTCACCGCAGTTGTATAGCACATTCTTATTATGGTTGATGGCAGAGTTATTTGAACAGTTACCTGAGGTGGGTGATCCTGATAAGCCGAAACTAGTATTATTTTTTGATGAAGCGCATCTATTTTTTTAAAGATGCACCGAAAGTATTACTGAGTAAGATTCAGCAAGTAGTGCGACTGATTCGCTCGAAAGGCGTGGGTGTGTATTTTGTGACACAAAACCCAACGGATATCCCTGACAGTGTTTTAGGCCAGTTAGGGAATCGAATTCAACATGCTTTAAGGGCGTATACGGTGAAAGATCAAAAAGCAGTGAGGGCGGCGGCACAAACATTTCGGGCAAACCCTAAATTGGATACTGAAACGGTGATTACGCAGCTTGGTGTCATTATTAGATGAAAAAGGGCGCCCCAGTATTGTGCAACAGACTTTGATCAAGCCGCCTAAAAGTCAGATCGGCCCTATTAAACCGGGACAGCGGAAAACATTGATGGCGCAATCTTTGGTTGCCGGGGTGTATGAGAAAGAGGTGGATCGTGAATCGGCCTACGAGATTTTGACAGCCCGTGCTGACAAGCTAGCTGAACAACAAGCAAGCAGTAAAGCGGCGGCTACGAGAGCAAAAGAAGATGCTGCGGCAGAGAAGGCACGTTTGGCCAAAGAAAAAGCGCGGAACGCGAAATCAAGGAAGTCTAAATCATCTACTCGTCGTAGTGATTCTGCAATGGATGCCTTCGTGAAAAGTGCGATGCGGAGTCTAGGCGGACAGGTGGGACGGAAGTTAATTCGCGGTGTATTGGGTTCTTTATTCGGTGGTCGTTAGATGAAATGAACTAACAGGTGCCGAGCGAACTAATGAATAAGGTGGCTTACTCACGATTTTAAAGAACAAATTGAGCCCTGGAATGCCAGGGCTCAAAGATTGTCGGATCTAAAACTTACGTTGGCTACTTAGTTCGCAACTGGCTTGGTGTTCTGTTCCATTATGCTGATGTAATAACGTACCTGAGGCACGGTTAATTGAGATACGGTGCTCTGGCGCTTCTGCCACGATATAAGTATCAGTGAGCTCAGTGATATCGAACTGTGCGACGGTTTCTCCATCATGTTGTTGAATTAACTGTTGCTTGTCAGAGTTAAAAGCGAAGAAGACTTCTTTGCTAGCTGTTTGGCAAGTAATGTATTTAAAGCCATGTTCATCAACGACTTCTGCAGCAGCAAGCTGTGCATTAGCAATCCTAGTTTCTTGAGCTAACATTTGAACATTACAGAATTTATCAGATAAAGAAACGATCCCAGAGTCGTGTAGATGCTGTATGACTTTCCCGTTGTTGATCAGAAAAAAATGGCCGCGTAAAGAACGAAAATCTCTAGATTGTTTAGCATTTTGTGTCGCGACAAGAGCACATGCGCGGTAGCCAAACTGTTCTTGGAGGAACTGATCGAAAATGAACTTGTTGGGTTCATTTAAAAATTCAATGTTATCTAAATCTAATGGTGTCCTGGTGGGCTTTTTCTTTAAAAATTCGACGACGATCTCTTTATAGTTTTCTGGCTGTTCACCAAAGCTTACATCACCTGCTGAAGATGAGTTTGAGGTGGTTGCACAGGCTGAAATCAGGCTCATGCTGAGAATAAGTAAGCTTGTGCGTAATGCTTTGAGCGAAAAAAAGTGTGTCAAAATAGCCCCCGGTAGTGGATATGATTATCGTGTTTATTTGTGTGCATCATGTTAAAGCAATCTGATTGATTGGACAACGTGAGATTACCTTGTTATTTAGGCTTCTTGGTCTGGCCATGCAAAGGCCTCAGTTGCCATACTAGGCGGTCGGTATTTCAGTTGTAGGCCCATTATGAAATTTCGCAAGATCTGGTCTTTACAACTGCGGTAATGCTTATGGGCGGGTTTTCTGAAAAAAGCGCTTAGTTCATGTCGACTAATCTGTAAATCAGCTAGTTCGAGGATAACCAATACATCTTCCGCTTTTAAATTGAAGGCAATTTTGAGCTTTGTGAAGATGAGGTTATTGTTTAAGCTTTTTTCTGCTTTGGGTATTGGGCCGTCTTTTTTGCCGCGTTTTTCAGTGATGAGGCCATTGAGAAAGTGGGCGAACTGATTATCATTACAGTTTTTATAATCAGCATCATCTTCTTTTTTTAACCAGTTACTGATTTGTTCCCGTGTCACAGGGTATTCGACATGATTGAATATAGCGATGACTTTATTGTCATTAAGGTCAAGGATATAGCGAATGCGGCGGAGAATATCGTTATTGGTCACTCAGGTTTTCCTGTCATTGTATCGAGATGATGTTGGATAGTGCTTTTTAGCGAGGCGGCTCTTTTTCTATTTACACCGAAATCACTATACCCTATGCGAGATGATGAGCGTAGGTGAATTTGGTTTTGTTCGGTGTCTATTCTGATTTCAAGGTCATCGATGAAACCTAGGAATTTTGAAGAAAATGTACTGGCGAGGTAATGGGGTTGTTCGTCTTGTATTTGTCCGCCCAATGCAATGATGCTGGCTTTCACAGCGGGCATGGCTTGTTGCTGTTGTTCAGGTAACAAAGGCATTGGCGCTATGTAATGCTCTAGACTTCGGTCGTTTTCGCTACAAACGCAGTTCGGCTTACTGGGGCAGTCGGTGAGTTGGTCGTTGTTTAAGCCAGGGGCATCGCCTGCTTTAGAAAACAAAGCCAGTCCACCGGCGAAGGCGATAATGATAAGCGTAGTAGAAATTAACATATTGGATAAGGCCATATGGCTGAGGCGCTGTTTATAAGTTGCTGTCCAAACGGTGACCTATTGTCGCACCAGGCCAGCAGTCATAGACTTCTGTGACGTGCATGACGATCAGTCCTTTGGCAGGCGCATCAGGTTTTGTTTTTAAGACAATATCCCGCATTTTTTGGTATTTATCGCCGCTGGTTTCGATCTGGGTTTTGCCTTTTATTTGATAAGAAATATTTTGTTCAGGGATAAGGACATTCAATGCGACAACGGGGTTTTGCTCAAGATTTGTCAGAGTTTTATCCATAAAATTGTCGACAAGCCAAAGTTCATCATCATTTTCGATTAAAACAAACTTAACGGGGATGACGTTCGGGTGACCGGTGTTAGATGCTGTGGCTAAGGGATATAAGTCTGTTTGTTTAATGGCTGCTTTTACCTGGTTATTCAGTTTGCCCATTTATATTCTCCACTGCGGTTAGTTTAGGGCAATAATGCCATACCATCTGTAATAACACTATGTATTGCCTTTCTTTTGGACAATAAAAAAGCAGTGAGCACTTTCGCGTTCACTGCTTTTTGTTCGAACTGTATTGAATTGTTTAGTGCGTTACAATGCGTGGTAATTCTCTGGCTTGTGCAACCCAAGATTCAACTTGAGAGACAGAAGGCACTTGGCGAACGAGTTTCTTCTCTTCATTCACTTCTGCCATTTTTTGTTGTAAGTTTTCAGCATTACGTTGTGCTAATTCTGGCACAGTATCAACGCCAGCAAATTCTAATAAATCAGCGTACTGTTTACTAACGCCTTTGACGCGCGATAAATCTGCGCGGTTAACCCATTCAAGAATTAATTTTTCGCTAATGCCTGTTTTATCTGCTGTGGCTTTGCGGTTTTTCTTGACACAGCAAAGTTCAAGAAATTTTCCGATTGAGCCAATACCAGCTTGATTCAGTTTGTCAGAATATGATGGGCCGAGACCTTCGATGTCAGATAATTTTGTCACTATGCATCTCCTTTGTTCTAACCTCAATAATTAGCGAATATTAAACTGCGTGAACTCACCACTCTCGGTCAAGTGCTTGATTGCAACGCGATGGACATCAGCATATTTTGGGCCATTTTTAGCCCAATCTGTAAACTGATCAATCTGTTGTTGCTCGCCTTCAGCGATAATTTCAACATCGCCGTTGGGCTGATTTTTCACCCAACCTTGCAGTTGATATTGTTTTGCTACTTGTTGTGCAGCAAAGCGGTAACCAACGCCTTGTACCCTACCCATAATAATCAGTTGGACACAACGCTTTTTCATCGAGATGAATTAAGGGTTATTCCCACTCAATAGTGGCAGGCGGTTTACCGGAGATATCGTAAGTGACGCGTGAAATACCGTCAACTTCGTTGATGATCCGGTTTGAGACAAGGCCGAGGAACTCATAAGGAAGATGGGCCCAACGTGCCGTCATAAAGTCGATGGTTTCTACGGCGCGTAATGACACAACATAGTCATACCGGCGGCCGTCACCCATCACGCCGACGGATTTAACGGGAAGAAACACCACGAAGGCTTGACTGGTTTTGTCGTATAAATCATGTCTGTATAGTTCGTCGATAAAGATTTTATCGGCTTTGCGTAATAGATCGGCATAGTCTTTTTTAACTTCGCCAAGAATACGCACGCCTAGACCTGGGCCAGGGAAGGGGTGGCGATAGACCATGTCTTTTGGTAAGCCTAAAGCAACGCCTAATTTACGGACTTCGTCTTTAAATAACTCACGCAAGGGTTCGAGCAATTCGAGCTTCATATAATCTGGTAAGCCGCCGACATTGTGGTGGGTTTTAATGATTTGTGCTTTGCCTGTTTTAGCGGCAGCTGATTCGATGACATCAGGATAGATTGTGCCTTGGGCCAGCCATTTAACGTTTGGAATTTTGTTGGACTCTTCTTCGAAGATATCAACAAATGCTTTACCAATGATTTTTCGCTTGGCTTCCGGATTATTTTCCCCTGCGAGTGCAGATAAAAAGCGTTGTTCAGCATCTACACGAATGACTTTGATGCCCATGTTTTTGGCAAACATGGCCATGACTTGATCGCCTTCGTCTTCTCGGAGTAGGCCATTATCAACAAAGACACAGGTCAGTTTTGGGCCAATGGCTTTGTGTAATAAGGCGGCGACAACAGAGGAATCTACGCCGCCTGATAAGCCGAGTAAGACATGATCGTCACCGACTTGTTTGCGAATCGTCTCGATGCTGTCTTCAATGATGTGATCAGATGTCCACAAAGTGTCACATTGGCAAATATCCGTTAAGAAACCTGAAAAGATTGCCTGACCTTGCAAGGTGTGGGTGACTTCAGGGTGGAACTGTAGGCCGTAGAATTGTTTCTCTTCATTGGCAATGCCGGCAATGGGTGCGCTATCGGTACTGGCGATGAGCTTGAAGCCCTCAGGTAATGCAGTGACATGGTCACCGTGACTCATCCAGACATCCAGCAGGCCATAACCTTCAGCGGTGGTATGGTCTTGAATATCTCGTAATAGCTTTGAATGGCCGCGTGCACGAATTTGGGCGTAGCCGTATTCGCGATGATCGGATGATTCGACTTGACCACCAAGTTGGGTAGCCATGGTTTGCATGCCGTAGCAGATGCCTAAAACGGGAATGCCGAGTTCAAAAACAACTTGCGGTGCGATAGGTGCAGCATCACCAGTGGTTGAGTCTGGGCCACCGGATAAAATAATGCCTTTAGGCGCAAAATCCTTGAGTTCTTGTTCGCTGATGTCAGGATCGCGGAGTTCACAATAGACGCCGGCTTCACGGATTCGGCGGGCAATCAGTTGGGTGTATTGCGACCCAAAATCGAGGATGAGAATACGGTGATCGTGAAGTTGGCTGCTCATAGCGATTGGTGGTCTCTAAAATAATGCGGGTTTGAACAGCCAATACTGCGAAGCGCAGTATTGGCTAGAGATAAATTAATTGACGCGGTAGTTGGGGGCTTCTTTTGTGATGGTGACGTCGTGAACATGACTTTCATTCATACCGGCCGAGGTGACACGGACAAACTCAGGTTTGGTACGCATGTCTTCGATATTAGCCGAACCGGTGTAACCCATACTTGCACGAATTCCGCCCAATAATTGGTGAACAACTGGGCTTAAGTTACCTTTGAATGCAACGCGACCTTCAATCCCTTCTGGGACGAGTTTGTCAGCTTCACTTGATTCCTGGAAGTAGCGATCGCTGGAACCCTGCCTTTGTTGCATAGCACCCAAGGAGCCCATACCACGGTATGACTTGTAAGCACGACCTTGGAATAATTCGACTTCGCCAGGGGCTTCTTCTGTTCCTGCGAACATCCCGCCAATCATGATGGTATGTGCGCCTGCGACAAGGGCTTTGGCAATGTCACCAGAGTAGCGAATACCACCATCGGCAATTAACGGCACGCCTGTGCCTTCTAATGCTTTTGCCACATTGCTGATGGCTGAAATTTGTGGGGCACCGACACCAGCGACGATACGTGTTGTACAGATTGAGCCTGGGCCTATGCCGACTTTGACGGCATCTGCGCCGGCTTCAACTAAGGCTGTGGCAGCACTACCGGTTGCAATATTACCGCCGATAACTTGAACACTTGGGTAGTTTGTTTTGACCCATTTAACTTGATCCAGCACGCCTTGTGAATGGCCATGTGCGGTATCAACAACGATGACATCGACGCCAGAATTGACTAAGGCTGCAACACGTTCTTGGCTTTCTGGGCCAATACCGACAGCAGCACCGACACGAAGTCGTTCTTGGCTGTCTTTTGACGCCAGTGGATTATCGGATGATTTCTGAATATCTTTGACCGTAATCATGCCTTGCAAGTGGAAATGGTCATCAACGACAAGGACTTTCTCAATGCGATGTGTGTGGAGTAGATTTAAAACTTCATCACGTTCGGCATTTTCTTTAACGGTGACTAATTTATCTTTGGGTGTCATGACCGATGAGACAGGATTGTCGAAACGGGTTTCGAAACGCAGATCACGGCTGGTCACAATACCGACTAAATCTTGATCATCGACTACAGGTACGCCTGAAATTTTATTGGCGTGGGTTAATTCGACTACTTCACCAATGGTGGTACCTGGGCCAACAGTAATAGGATCACGGACAACACCGCTTTCGAATTTCTTCACTTTGCGGACTTCATCGGCTTGTTCTTCGATGGTCATGTTTTTATGCAAGATACCTAAGCCGCCTTCTTGTGCCATGGCGATGGCTAAGCGACTTTCTGTCACGGTGTCCATCGCAGCAGACAATAGCGGGATATTAATGTTGATACCTCGCGTTAATTTTGTCGTCAGGCTGACATCGCGTGGCAGGACGTTTGAATAGGCAGGGAGGAGTAAAACGTCGTCGAAAGTGAGGGCTTCTTGAGCAATTCTCATGAGGGTTGCTTCCTGAAATTACTGTAATATTAACCGTTTATTGTATCAGGAATCGCCTCGAAATCCTCGCTATTTATTGGATTTTTATTAAATGATTGTTAGGCTGTCTAATTTAGGCCTCTTTCAATTTGTTTGAAGGCGCTTTTCGGGAATCATATCGTTGTCATTGCCAGAGAATAATCGATCAACTTTAGCCAAACGTCCGGTTAAGGATGTTTATGCTGTTTCACGCTTGGTGCGTGAGGCCAGAGCGACGCTGGAAGGACACTTTCCCTTATTGTGGGTTGAAGGTGAGATATCTAATTTGGCGATGCCGGGATCGGGTCATATTTATTTCACCCTAAAAGATGAAGCGGCGCAGGTGCGTTGTGCGATGTTTAAAGGCCGAAACCGCCAATTACGCTTTACCCCTGAAAATGGTATGCAGGTGTTATTGCGGGTTCGGGTCACATTGTATGAAGGCCGAGGTGAATTCCAGCTTGTCGTCGAGCATATGGAAGAAGCCGGCAGTGGCGCGCTGCAACGGGCTTATGAAGCGTTAAAACATCGTTTAGGTGAAGCCGGTTTGTTTGATGCAGCCGATAAAAAACCGCTACCGACATTACCGCAGTCAATTGGGGTGGTGTCATCGCCTGATGGGGCGGCGGTACATGATATTTTAACCGTGTTGAAGCGCCGTTTTCCTGATGTGAATGTCATTGTCTATCCTGTGGCTGTGCAAGGATCTGATTCTGCAAATCAAATTGCCAATGCCATTGCGACAGCCGATCAGAGAGATGAATGTGATGTGTTGATCGTGGGTCGAGGTGGCGGTTCGCTGGAAGATTTGTGGAGCTTTAACGAGGAAAAAGTGGCACAGGCTATTTTTAAGTGTGGTTTGCCTGTGATCAGCGCTGTTGGCCATGAAGTTGACTTCACCATTGCAGATTTTGTGGCGGATGTACGTGCTGCGACGCCGTCGGCAGCGGCAGAATTGGCCGTGCCAGATGCCCAACAATGGTTGCAGAAACTACAAGGGCAATGTCGGCGTTTAACCTTGTTGATGACGCATTATTTGCAAAATGAACAACGTCATTTAACGCATTTAGCCCGTCGGCTACCAGAACCCAAAACAGCTTTGTTACAGCAGATGCAACGTTTAGATCGGCTAGAGAAACAACTGCATCAAGCGTTGCAACAAAACCTAATGCAGCGTCAACAAAAATTAGATTATTGGGCTGTTCGGCTGAAACATCCACAAGCGACGATTGAAGCACAACATTACAAATTGACGCATTTGCGTAGCCGTTTACGGTATGTGATGACGACACGCAGAGATGAAGTCGCCCGACAGTATCAAGATTTGAGTCAACGTTTACAGCTTAAATCACCGCTACCGATGTTACATCAGCAACAACATCGATTTGAACAATTACAAACACGATTACATTTAGTCATGCGACAAGGACTGGCGACCAAACAAACGTATTTTAAACAGCAAATACGGACTTTATCAGCGGTCAGCCCACTAAACACCCTAGAACGTGGTTACAGCATTACGACTGATCATAAAACAGGTGGCGTTTTGTCTCAATCAGCGTCCGTGACCGTTGGGCAGCAAGTAAATGTTAAATTGCAGCAAGGTGAATTAGTTTGCCAAGTGCAGGAAACAAAACATGATTAAAGGGTTTTTCGTTGTTGTGACTTTGATACTGAGTAGTCAGTTATGGGCGATGGCATTACCAGAGCAAGCGGCGATTCCCGGTGGCGTGGTGATTGTGCCGTTATCGGCAGAAGATTTAGCGAAGCCGGTGGTGAAATACCGTAAAAAGCCAGTGGCGGTAGTGAAATCACATGGTCAATGGCTGGCGATTGTGGGCGTGCCTTTGGGTGCGAAAATTGGTACACAACGCTTGACTGTGACTCAAGCAGGTGAAATCAGCCGAGCATTATTTGAAATTCAGGATAAGGCGTATCCGACACAACATATTACGATTAAAAATAAACGGAAAGTTAATCCAAATAAATTAGATATGACGCGGATTAATAAGGAATCGGCCAGAATCAAATCTGCGTTGCGTCATTGGACTGATAAAGCTGAATTACCTTTGCAATTTGCTTGGCCGATTGAAGGCCGGGTGAGTGGTTTATTTGGTCGCCGTCGCGTATTTAATGGTCAAGCAAGAAGGCCACATAGTGGGATGGATATCGCGGCACCAACAGGAACCGAAATTCATGCACCTGCTGAAGGTATTGTTCGGGGGACGGGCGATTATTTCTTTAACGGCAAAACGGTCTTTATCGATCATGGCCAAGGCTTGGTGACGATGTTTTGTCATCTGGATCGTATTGATGTACAAGATGGTCAGATTATTGAGCAAGGCAATGTGATTGGTACAGTGGGCGCCACAGGCAGAGTGACGGGGCCACATTTACATTTGGGTGTGAGTTTGAATGATGCTCGGGTTGAACCGAGACTATTCTTCCCAGAGCGTGAAGTGGTTGATGGGGATGAAAAGGAATAATGAGATTTAGAGTGGCTGCTTAGTGCTGTGAGTTCAACCGGTCGACGCAACACATATATTAAATCGTTCTGCTGGTGTTTCAAAGTTTAGTGTCTTTCTAGGGAGTTCATTCAGACGTCGTGCAACTGCATTTAACTTTGTTTGTGAGTGGCTGGACAAGTCTGTTCTCTTTGGGAAATATTGTCTCAATAGTCCATTCGTATTTTCATTAGAACCACGTTGCCAAGGGCTGCTTGGAGCAAAAAAGTACACATTAATATCCGTTTCCAACGTAAACCATTTGTGGGCTGACATCTCTTTTCCTCTATCCCATGTTAAGGATTTATAGAGCTCTCACGGTAACTTATGAGCCTGTTTTATCGACGCATTAATGACACTCTTTGTATCTTTCCCCTCAAGTTTGGCCAGCATCACATAACGTGAATGACGCTCAACCAATGTAGCGATGTGGCTGTTGTTTGACCCCGAAATCAAATCACCTTCCCATTGACCTGGTACTGCACGATCTTCAACTGATGCAGGTCTTTCGCTTATTGATACCGTGTCAATAATTCTGCCGTGATTAGCTTTTTTGTGTGTGTAATGGCGTGAACGACGCATACGTCGAGTGCGCCTCAAATACTGTAGTAACTCTTCATTCAAGGTGCCACGGGCCTGAATATAAAGGCTGCGGTAGATAGTTTCGTGTGAGACTTGGGCATTATCCTTATCCGGCTGAGTAAGCTTAAGCCACCCAGCAATTTGTGTAGGTGACCACGCCAGCTGAAGCTTTCTTGCCACAATACAGGCTAATGACAAGTTATCTACCAGCTTACAGACTTTTGGGCGATGAGCTCGGTCCCAAGCTGCCTGTTCTGTTTGATTTGCGCGATACGCTTTCAGACCACCATTGCGCTTGAACTCACGACAAATAGTAGATGGAGAACTGCCGGGAACGGTGGCAATTGATCGAATTGAATCCCCTGCAACTACTGCCCGCGATATTTCTTCACGCTCAGCTAAAGTCAGTCCCAATCTTGAGCGACTTCGTTGAACCGGCCGTATCCCTCCCGTCTCTGCCAAGATACGCTCTACTCAGGAATGGTGGCGATTAAATAGCTGAGAAATCTGCTGGAGAGAGTCACTTTTGTTCCAACGATCCCACATCAGGGCCTTCTGACTTTCCGTGTAATAAATCCGTGGTCTTTGTTTCATTTTCAACACCGCTTTTACTTACGTGAATGTAGTGTGTTGCATCGACCGGTTGAACTCACAGACGTAAGCTGCCAGCTCAAGTTTGAACCACTATAAACAAATGGCTTCTTTCATTAAAGTTGATGTCAGTCATCAATTTTCTGCAAATTTGACCCGTTTCATCAAAAAAAAGAAAAAATGACTTTCCCCTGCACCCGACGCCAAATGCTCAGAATTAGTCTAAAGAATGTTATTTCTTATCTTTGGTCTCTTCTTTGTCGATGTTTTTAAATTCGAGCACAGTTAAGACCGCGCCGAAAATAGTTAAAGCAGCACAAAACAACCCCGTAACAAATATTAAGGATATTTCCATGATTAGTTTCTTCTTGTGATAATTTTAAAATAAATTGCAAAGCTTAGAATTGATGGAATCCACGTCGCGGTAAATAGCCCTTCCTCTCTTTGTCCAGTGAACCATAAAAATGCTGTAGTTATAAATGCGATAAAAACTGCTAGTAAAATACATAAATCTGACTTTTTCAACATTAATTTCCCTTTTTTATTTTTTAATTAATCGCTATTCCAGAAGCCCCAAGAGGCTGTCAATAAAAAAAATACTGTTATTGAAGCATGGGTCCTGAAGCTAGTCTCCCCCGGTATTTGGAAAACAAGAGGCACAATTTGAAGCATTCCAAGTATAAACCAGAAAGTTGACAGTATTGCCAATAGAAATGCCAGTGAAGCTATAAAGTTTCGCATGTTGTACTTAGGTGAAATAGTTTTTGCATAGTGGCATATTGTTCTAGTCTTGTCTAATTCAAAAATTATTTTAGTACTTAAGAGTAAATGTTTATTAAATTAATGACCTGCAGCTGGTACTGATACCTAAGGAATAGACATCTAGGGGCTGTATAAAGTTCCAAAGCTATTGCTATCTTGATTGAATAATAGACAGTAATTTGTATTTAGGTGGTCACTTCGCTCGAGAAATTGTTTTGTTGACGTTTCAATCATACATTCTATTGCACCATACTAGGGTTTAGGGAGCACTCTCAAACATACTATAGTTTCTGAAGGTCAGCATCGTTGAAAACCTCCGTGTTTAAAGATGGTGGGCTGTGTATAAACATAGTCAGTATTTATCTAACGTGTCCGCTTTGGGTCGTTAAGTGCCAAAAGCGGTCACTCATAAAACAACCGCGCTCCTACAAAGCAGTGTTTTAAAGTAAAAATAAAGCGTTGGTATAAAGTAACAAAGCAGTAAAAAGCCGTAATGATTTTAATCACTACGGCTTCTTATTATCCAGTTTAAAATAGTATTTAAGCTATTGAGTTTTTAGCCTTACGACGTAAACCCATAAAGCCCTAGTAAAGCAGGTGAAAATAAGAAGGCCGCAGCTGGAATTGGAACAGCTGAGACATTGGCTGAACTAAGGAAAAAATTATCTTTTTTATCGAAAATATCTCTGCTCGAAGTAACTTTATTTGCAAAAGTAAATTTAGTACCAGTGTAGTTGTAGCTAGAAAAATCAATCATATTTGCTAATAAAAGTCGCCTACAGCTGAGCCGTCAACAGGTAGCGTCACGGCTCCGCCAAATGACGTTCCATGATTTTGTTGCGGAATAATGTTTTACCTAGCGTCACTTCTTTTGAGGAACTAAGCACTAGTGATTCAGCATCCGAAAAGTGGTCAGTGTCAAACCAACCCTTACAATCGTAACTATAACAAACACCTAGTCCAGCATCACCGTTACTATTAGAAGCATCTAAGTATGAGTATGCTTTTTTTGTACCAAACAACGTTTCTCTAGATGCTGTAGCGACAACGTTGATACCGTCTTCTGTTGCAGAATCAAAGTTACCTTCATTAAAGGAAGTACCGTTCCCATCATCAACTGTTCCGTTAGCATAACCCGCAAAGCTAAAGGTTGCCTCGTTTGCACTAAAGCTTGCCAGAAGTAATGCTGTGATAGCTAATTTTTCCATAACACTTTCCTTTTTTGAAAATGCAGCCCAGCCATCTTTGAGTAGTAAACTAAAGATCTGCGGCTTTCCGTAGCTTGCTTCACACCAAGGTCGGCTATGATTAAGTATTTACAGTCTCGACTATATTTATAAGCAAAACAGTTATAATTATACCAAAAAACTCCTAGCTAATTATTGTACTTTGGTACTAGTATGGATATTACTTTTCTCTGTTCATCGAACAATGTCTGCTTTGGGTCGGAAATGGTCAGACTGTAAGCAATTCAGATAGACGAAAGTATCAGAACTACTAAGCTTTAAAGCTTAAAATCACGGCCTAAATAAACGCTGAGTACTTTCTTATCTTCTAGAATTTCTTCTGGTGTGCCTTTGGCGATGACTTCGCCTTCGTTGAAGATGTAGGCCCGTTCACAAACGCTAAGCGTTTCTCGCACATTGTGGTCTGTAATGAGAATACCGATACCGCGTTCAGCTAGTAATTTGATAATCGCTTGAATATCTAATACCGAGATTGGATCAACACCAGCGAAGGGTTCGTCGAGTAAGATGAATTTAGGATCCATCGCTAGGGCGCGGGCGATTTCTACTCGGCGGCGTTCACCACCCGATAAAGCCATGCCCATGCTCTCTCTAATATGGGTGACGTGAAAATCACGTAGTAATTGTTCTAATAGGGCATCTTTAGCAATGGGGCTGAGATCGTCGCGGGTTTCGATAATGGCGTAGATATTATCGGCGACACTGAGTTTGCGGAAGATAGAGGCTTCTTGTGGCAGGTAGCCAATGCCTAATTGGGCGCGACGGTGGATTGGCTCTTGGGTAAGCTCTTGTGTATCAAGGAAAATATGGCCTTTATCGGCTGGAAGAAGGCCAACTATCATATAAAAGCTGGTGGTTTTCCCCGCGCCGTTGGGGCCTAAGAGGCCTACAATTTCTCCGCTACTGACTTCTAGGGAACTGTCTTTGACGACTTCTCGACCGTCGAAACTTTTCGATAACTGCTTGGCAGATAAAGTACCCATGATTAAGGATTATCTTGTTTTAAAAATTGGTTGGGTGAGACGTAATTACGATGTACCCAGCCGATGACGACTTGGCTATTTGCGATGCCACGTACTTGAAGCCAATCATTTTGTTCGGTGAGAACGATGAGTTCGCTACCCGAGGCGAAGGTCGCTAACTTACCGTAAGTCTTGCCTGGACCGGTACGAATGTTGAGCTGAGATACAGTTCGGGTGGTTGGGTAGGCATTCGTATTGCTTTGCTGTGCATCATTTTCAATGATCGGCTCGATCGGGGCGTTTGGCAATTGTTTTGGCTTAGATTTGACTGCGGCTACTGGTATTTTCTTGGGCTTTGGCTTGTTGCTGATCTGTTGATTATTCGGATCAATAATGAAGTGAACACGGCTTTTGGTGCGTTCAACTTTATTGCCTATAGTGACGGGTTTGGCATTGGCATTGACGACGTTACGGGCGATATCGTATTCGATACGGTTGCCACTGAACTTGCTGCCATTTTGCAAAACAAAGCCTTTACCAAGCAGGTGTATTTTTTGGCCCCCAGCATGGTATTCCATCTGGAGGGCTTCTGCTTTGACAGGATCTTCGCCCGGTTTTTGAACTTGTTGGTATTTTGCCATTTTGCCTTGCGCGACAACTTTGGAGAGTTTTTTGTTTTTGTCGTAGTAAAACGTGATGATGTCGCCGTCAATACGCAGTGTGCCTTGGGTCAAAACAGCCCGGCCTTTGTACTGGGTAATACCTCGATCATCATCTAATTGCGCATGGTCTGCTTCGATATTAATCGGCTTGTTGCGATCGCTTGGTAAAGCGATGGCGAGGCTTGGCAGTAGGGCCAGTAAGCCAATCAGCAGGTTATTGTAGCGGTGGTGCATCATAATGTCCTTTCACCCTGGAATGCAGGTTAATCGTTTTGTCTTCAAGTGTAGCATGCAGGCCAATAGAATTGGTTTCACCATAGGGGGAAACTATTTTGACAGCAGCATCGGTATAAGCAGTGCTTTTTTCCGTATCTAGGGTCAATATTGACGTTTGCAATTCCATTTTTTCATCGTCTTTCCGACTGATAACCACATTGTCGGTTAATAAAATAACATGGCCTTTGCCATGTGTTTTACCTTGTTCGGATGTGACGATCCAAGTGTCTTGGTGTTGATTGATAAATTCGGCAGTAGGTGAGGTGATATGGGTGCTGTCATCCTCAGGGTAGTGGCTCATTTCTTGGCCTTTTATCACCCGAGAGGGTTGGCCATTTTTATCCATGATTGTCATGGTGAAGTCGCTCATCGCATAATCACTGGCTTGGTCATAGCTGGTTTTTTCTGATGTTATGTTGTTCTCAGTTTGCTTTGATCCGCCGAATAATAGCCACAGTATCAATCCTGAAAATAAGATTAATAAACCTTGTTGTAAGTGAGTGAGTTTATAAATGGCGTTCAATTTGATCTTGCAGGGTACCCTGCCCTCTCATAATCATTTCACAGACTTCGCGTGCAGCACCTTTGCCACCTTTTGCTTGCGTTACCCAATGAGCTTTTTCTTTCACAAGCGGATCGGCATCTTGAACCGCGATAGCCAAGCCGACACGACCCATAATGGCAAGGTCGACCCAATCATCACCGACATAAGCGCATTGTTCTGGTTTAACACCGACTTGTTCGATCATTTGTTCAAAAGCCGGGAGTTTTACTTTTTGACCTTGATAGACGAGGTTGATGCCCAATCCGGTCATACGATGTTCTACGACGGTCGATGTTCTGCCGGTAATAATGCCTATTTCGACACCGGTATACTGAATTAATTTCATGCCGTGGCCATCGCGGGAATGAAAGGCCTTATATTCTTCGCCATCATCACCAATAATAATACTGCCATCAGTTAAGACACCATCGACATCAAAGATAAGCAGTTGAATGTCTTTAGCGCGATCTAAAATGTCTTGCATTGGCTTTCCTCTAAACGACGCCGGCACGAAGCAGGTCGTGCATGTTGATAGCACCAATCAACTGTTTTTGGTCATTGACGATTAACAATGCATTGATTTTGTGTCGTTGCATGCGTTCTAATATTTCTGCCGCGAGCATATCAGGGTCACCTGTTTTGCATTCGGTGGTCATGACGTCAGCAATAGCGGTGGTGTGTACATCAACTGTTTGGGCCAAGACACGGCGTAGGTCACCATCAGTAAAGATACCAACGATGTCATCTGACGCGGAACAAATTGCGGTCATGCCTAAACCTTTTTCGCTCATTTCAACCAGTGCGTCACTGATTAAGGCTTGGTCACTGACTTTGGGAATGTGATGGCCAGTATGCATGATGTCACTGACACGGAGTAACAGACGTCGGCCTAAATTACCGCCGGGATGAGACAGGGCGAAATCTTCGGCTGTGAACCCGCGGGCTTCTAATAAGGCAATGGCGAGGGCATCGCCCATAACTAAGGCAGTCGTCGTGCTTGATGTGGGGGCTAAGCCAAGTGGACAGGCTTCTTTTTCGACACTGACATTAAGATGGGCATCAGCCGTGGTTGCCAATGTTGAATTTGGTTCTCCTGTTATCGCTATCATCGGTGTAGCGAGGCGTTTTATGATGGGTAGCAGCGTAAGTAACTCAGCCGTTTCCCCTGAATTAGATAAAGCGAGTACGACGTCTTTTTGGGTGATCATACCGAGATCACCATGACTGGCTTCGCCGGCATGCACAAAGAAAGCAGGGCTGCCTGTGCTGGCTAGCGTCGCTGCAATTTTATTGCCAATATGGCCTGACTTTCCCATGCCAATGACAATAATTCTTCCTTGGCAGTTGAGCAATAGCTGACATGCTTTGGCAAAGGTATCATTGATACGGTCACGTAGGGCCGTAATAGCCTCTAGCTCTGTGTTAACGACAGCGAGGCCAAGCGATTTAAGTTGTTGAATGTCAGTTTGAGTCAAGCTGCTATTCCTACCGTACTTTGGTATGCCAGTAAACTATTATAGGCGATATATAACAATAACAGGATACCGCCGGAAATTCGACCAATTCGACCGCCTTTTCCATATTTTGAAAAGGCGAAGAGGAGGATAAATAAGAGCACCATAACGAGGAAGTCACGGTGTAGTACTTCGTTGTCGATGGCGGCAGGCATAATGAGGCCGGGCATCGCTAAGACGGCAAGGATATTAAAGACGTTAGAGCCTAAAATATTACCGATCGCGAGGTCATGTTCATTTTTGCGTGCTGAAATGATCGATGCCGCGAGTTCGGGCAGACTGGTGCCAATGGCGACAATGGTGAGACCAATGACGAGTTCACTGACGCCAAGTAGTGTAGCGATGCCCGTAGCACCCCAAACAAGCGCTTTGGAGCCAATCAATAAAGCAGCTAAACCAATGATGAAGCTCATGCTGGCTTGTTGTGTTGTCATGCTGATCACAGCATATTCGCCATCGAAGTCTTGTTGAAGGGGATCACTTCGGCTGCTTTTCATTGCGATGAAGGCCATGCCGAATAAGGTGAGGATGAAGCCTACAAATAAGATGAGGCCGTCGTTGTAGCCTAAAAATCGATCCCAAAGTAGCCACAATGCTAATGCCATGACGAGGGCAAGCATGGGGAATTCACGTTTTAAGGTGTCTGAGTTGACGGTCAGTGGTGTGATTAAGATGGTGATGCCGAGGACCATGCCGATGTTGGCAATATTGGAGCCGATGGCATTACCGACACCTAATGCTGGCGCACCATCGAATGCGGCTAATGCTGACACTAACATTTCGGGTGCAGAGGTACCGAATCCGACGATGGTTAAACCGACGATAAGCGGCGAAACACCGAGGTTTCTAGCAATATTTGCGGCACCATCAACAAAACGATCGGCACCCCAAATAAGGACGGCGAAGCCTGTGATAATAGCGGTGATGAAATAAAATGTCGTCATTTACTTACAATGTGGTTGATAAATAAAAAGAGCCGGACTAATGCCCGGCTCTTTTTATTATAAATTGATGGGATTTTATTGTCCCGTTCTTAGTTTATTCAGAGAAGACGTCAAACTCTTCTTCTGGTGGATTACCGTCATAAACTAAGTTTTGACGACGTTGTAGATAAGCGTCCCGAACATAAAAATATTCATCAATGGCTGCTGCATCAAGCACTTTTTCAGCTTTTAATAAATTAGCTCGACTATCGATAGCCCATAGTATTCTTGCTGGGTCGCGTGTAATAGATGGTTTGACATAAGTCATTGGGTTGGTATAGTAATCACCGACTAGGCCAACGGTATCACGAATGTCTCTTGGACCAAGGATAGGCAGAACAAGGTATGGACCCGGCGGGACTCCCCATGCTCCCAGTGTCTGACCGTAGTCTTCATTGTTTTTTCTATATCCGAAGTCTGACGCGACATCCATGAGGCCAACAATACCCAAAGTACTGTTGATAGCAAAACGGCTGGTGTCATCAAAAGCTTGCATAAATTTAAGTTGTAAAACGTCATTAATGATGACGGTAATGTCATTTAAATTACTAAAGAAGTTGCTAACACCTTTGCTGGCAGGTGCCGGCATGATGAAATCATAGCCTCGTGCTACCGGTTTTAAAACGGCTTTATCAACGGTGTCGTTGAAAGAGTGCATCACGCGGTTATAGCCTTCAAGCGGGTCACTAACGTCGCCTTGATGCTGGGTTGTTGCACACCCTGTTAAGAAGAGAATGGTTGTGACCAGACTAATTTTGAAAAATGTTGTGGCTTTGTTCACGTCAGCCTATCCCTATGGTTAAAGATGCTAATGAACGGGGATAATGGCATGGGCGCTTTTTGTTATCAAGCGTGAGCGGCTAAAAATCGTCTTATTTTGGCGACTGTGTTGCAAAAGTCCCGAAAATTTATGCGGGTAATGTAACATGCACTGGATCTAACAGTGGAAAATTTCGGGATGCTTGTCCATTTAAGACATCTGTATCGTGCAAACGCTAATTTCGTCTTTGTTCTGAGTTTAATTGGATTTATTACAACGATATGAGGAATTTATGTCAATATTGGGGTTGACCTAGATTGTCTAATAGTGACATGACGTATAATCAATCAACTTATTAAATGACGGTGATGAAACCATGAACAATCCTTTGTTAGCTGATGCAGCTTTGCCTGCTTTTTCTAAGATATTGCCTGAACATGTTGAACCTGCATTGAATTCAGTTTTACAGCAGGCAAAGCAGACGGTGGTTGATTTATTAGCAACGATGGAAACGCCGTCATGGCAATCCCTCATTATTCCAATGGAAGAGTTGGATGCGAGTATTCATCAGGTGTGGTCGCCGGTGAGTCATTTAAATTCGGTGATGAATTCAGATGAATTACGCGTTGCTTATAATGCGTGTTTACCTAAATTGAGTGAGTTCAGCACTGAGTTAGGACAAAATGAAGCCTTATATAAAGCTTATAAGACCTTAGCAGACAGTGAGCAATATCAGAGTCTGGACGTGGCGCAAAAGAAAGTAATTGATAACGCGGTGCGTGACTTTCGGTTATCGGGTGTTGAGTTATCGCAGGTGGACCGAGATCAGTTTAAGGCTATTTCGCAATCCTTGACTGAATTAACTGCTAAATTTGAAGAAAATGTCATGGATGCGACGCAGGCATGGCAAAAGTTGATTACTGATGAAACGTTACTTGCAGGTTTACCCGACTCTGCTAAAGCCATGGCAGCACAAACGGCAGAACGTGAAGAAAAACAAGGTTGGTTGTTTACGCTGGATTTCCCTTCCTATTTGCCCGTTATGACTTATGCCGATAATCGCGAATTACGTGAAGAAATGTATACCGCATTTGCAACGCGGGCATCTGATCAAGGGCCTAATGCTGGGAAGTGGGATAATACGGTCGTGATCGATGAGATTTTGTCTCTGCGGCATCAGTTAGCTAATCTAATTGGTTTTGATAATCATGCCGAGCGTTCTTTGGCGACTAAAATGGCACAATCTCCGCAGCAGGTTTTAGATTTTTTGAATGATTTAGCGGCGCGGTCTAAGCGAATAGCGATAACGGAAGTGGCTGAACTACGTGCCTTTGCCAAAGAAACTGCCGGCATGACAGACTTGGCTGCTTGGGACATGACGTATTTCGCTGAGAAATGTCGCCAACAACGTTACGCGATCTCGCAGGAAGAAGTGAAACCTTATTTTCCTGAAAATAAAGTGGTATCAGGTTTATTTGCCGTGGTTAACCGCCTTTATGGTTTGACGATTTCTGAACGTGATGATATTGAAGTTTGGCATCCGTCAGTGCGTTTTTTCGATATTTTTGATGCCGAGGGTGCTTTGCGAGGTCAGTTTTATCTTGATTTATATGCTCGTAACCATAAGCGTGGTGGGGCATGGATGGATGAATGTTTAGTACACAGACAAACAACGGTTGGCCTGCAAACGCCAGTGGCGTATTTGACGTGTAATTTTTCTGAGCCTGTTGGTGATAAACCTGCCTTGTTTAGCCATGATGAGGTGACGACGCTATTTCATGAGTTTGGTCATGGTTTGCATCATATGTTAACTAAAATTCATTATGCTGGCGTATCAGGTATTAATGGCGTGCCTTGGGATGCGGTTGAGTTACCTAGTCAGTTTATGGAAAACTGGTGTTGGGAGCGTGAGGCGTTAGATCTTATTTCAGGCCATTATGAAACGGGTGAGCCTTTGCCCGATGCATTGTTCGACAAAATGATGGTAGCACGCAATTTTCAATCAGCGATGATGATGTTGCGACAGTTGGAATTTTCTTTGTTCGATTTTCGCCTTCATTTGGAATATGACCCTGAACAAACGCATCAAGCTGACACAGTATTGGCCCAAGTACGAAAACAGGTGTCCGTTGTCACACCACCCGCATTTAATCGTTTTGCACAGAGTTTTTCTCATATTTTTGCTGGCGGATATGCGGCGGGTTATTACAGTTATAAATGGGCGGAAGTGTTATCGGCAGATGCGTTTTCGAAATTTGAAGAGAATGGCATTTTTGATCGGGCGACGGGAACGGCATTTTTACAGGCAATTTTAGAGCAAGGTGGTTCGCGTGAACCGATGGACTTATTTGTTGAATTCCGTGGTCGTGAACCTGAGATTGATGCTTTGTTACGTCATAGTGGCATTGCAGCCTGAGGCTAGGTTGATTAAATGAAATATACTGATTTACGCGACTTTATCGCGAACTTGGAAGAGCGCGGTGAGTTACAACGCATTCGTGTTGAAGTTGATCCTGAGTTAGAAATGACCGAGATTTGTGATCGGGTGCTGCGTGCTGGCGGGCCGGCGCTATTGTTTGAAAATGCGAAAGGCAGCAAGGTCCCGGTATTGGCCAATTTATTTGGTACCGTTGATCGTGTCGCAATGGGAATGGGCGAAGAGTCGGTTGATGCGTTACGAGATGTCGGGAAATTATTGGCTTTTTTGAAAGAGCCTGAACCGCCGAAAGGGATGAAAGATGCCTGGCAGAAAATGCCCATTTTTAAACAAGTCCTTAACATGGCGCCGAAAGTGGTCAAAAAGGCGGCTTGTCAGCGGCAGATTATTGAAGGTGATGACATTGATTTAAGCCAATACCCTATTCAACTGTGTTGGCCAGAAGATGCTGCGCCGCTCATTACTTGGGGCTTGGTGGTGACAAAAGGGCCGCACAAAGAACGCCAAAACATGGGTATTTACCGTCAACAAGTGTTGGGTAAAAACCGGGTGATTATGCGGTGGCTATCACATCGTGGTGGGGCGTTAGACTTCAAAGAATGGCAGCAGGAATACCCGGGTGAACCGTTTCCAGTCAGCGTGGTGTTGGGCTGTGACCCGGCAACAATTTTAGCGGCAGTGACCCCGATCCCTGATAATTTGTCTGAATATGCCTTTGCAGGTTTGTTACGTGGATCTAAAACAGAATTAGTTAAATGTATCAGTAATGATTTGCAAGTGCCTGCTAGTGCTGAAATCGTGCTGGAGGGGTTTATATATCCTGATGATGTGGCAGATGAAGGGCCATATGGTGATCACACCGGTTATTACAATGAAGTAGACAGTTTCCCTGTTTTTACGATCGAACGCATAACGCAACGCAAAGATCCAATTTATCACAGTACCTATACCGGCAGACCACCTGATGAGCCTGCTATTTTAGGTGTGGCATTGAATGAAGTGTTTGTGCCTATTTTACAAAAGCAATTTCCTGAAATTACGGATTTTTATTTGCCGCCGGAAGGGTGTTCATATCGTGTTGCGGTGGTGAGTATGAAAAAACAATATCCAGGTCATGCCAAACGCGTAATGATGGGAGTTTGGTCATTTCTTCGTCAGTTTATGTATACCAAGTTTGTCATTGTGGTGGATGATGATGTCAATGTCCGAGACTGGAATGATGTGATTTGGGCGATTACGACCAGAATGGACCCTGTTAGGGATACGACCTTGGTTGAAAATACGCCTATCGATTATCTTGATTTTGCCTCGCCCGTTTCCGGCTTAGGGTCAAAAATGGGGATGGATGCGACCAATAAGTTGCCGGGTGAAACGGATCGGGAGTGGGGACGGCCCATTGAGCGCGATCAGGAAGTGGTTAAGCGGGTTGATGATATTTGGGACACACTTGGCATAGAATAAATTCAGATGCGATTACAGTAGTCTTTAAGTTTAGTTTAAGTACGGCAAGGATTGCGATGTTTTATATTCATGATGAAAGGTTTTAATTTGAGTCGCTTCTCAGTTATAGAAAGAGTCCATTTAGAACGCGTCAGGGTGTTTTTTGGCCATGCTGTTGACAATGTCATTGCAATCTTATCTGGTGCGATTTTGATGACATTGATCTTTTATTCAGCTGATGTGGCTATGCTTAACATCGCAATTTGGTTTGGCTTTGTTGTTCTGATTACGATAATTGTCTTGTTGATTGAATTTCGTTTTGATAAAACAATCTTAGTGGTAAGCAATGCAAGGCAATGGAGTACGGCAAGGATGTCGATGGGGCTTCTATTGGGTGTTTTATACGGTATGGTGCCATTTCTATTGCCTGGCGATGTGCGTGTTCAGGATGAAATTTTTATTTTTATTATTTTATCGGCAATGATCAGTTTTGCGAGTACGAGTTACTCGATTATGCCTTTTTATTACATTACGCTTAATGCGGTAACGATGGTGCCGTTAACGCTCTATTTCATGTTTCGCCCTGAGAAAATCCACTTTATTGTGGTTATCACGGAGGTCATTTGGCAGGTCATTGTGCTTAAAAATGCTTGGGCAGTTTCTCAGATATCTATTAGCACTGCTTATTTAACCGAAGAGTAAAAGATGAGATGGCACATCATTTGGAGGCGAAAATTCAGTTAGAGCAGATGGCCAGTCAGGATAGTTTGACGGCGTTACCGAATCGACGCGCTTTACTGGCCCGTTTGGATACGATGGTGGCAGAAGCGAAGCGTTATGAGCAACCGATTACAGTGATGTTTATTGATCTTGATGACTTTAAAAAAATTAATGACCAATATGGTCATGATGCTGGTGACAGGTTGTTACAAGAAGTTGCTAATCGCTTAAAAGGGTTAGTGCGTGAATCTGATATGCTCGCCCGATATGGCGGAGATGAGTTTGTTTTTGTGTCTGCGAATAGAGTTACAAATGATGATGAGCTTGCTAAACGCATTCTTAACACATTAGCTCAGCCGGTTGTTTTGTCACATGAGAGCGTGATATCGACTTATGGCTCGATTGGTATTGCTCAGTTTCCTCATAATGGCTATAGCTCTGAAGCGCTGATTACGGCTGCTGATGAAGCGATATACGTTGTTAAGAAAACGGGGAAAAGTGGTTTTTCTCTGAGTGAAAAACAAGCGGCATAACTGCAAAATCTTAAAAGCAGTCTTGTATCAGGCTTTTCTCATAATCTAGTTATTACCTGCCCACTACTTGCAATAATGTTGAGCGTTTTTTGATTTCGATCTATGCTGAATATTATCGGAATAGGTATTAAGCGGCGGACTGGGGATGAGACTATTACATACTATGTTACGAGTGGGAAACCTGGAAAAATCTTTAGCGTTTTGTACCGGAGTCTTGGGTATGACACTACTGCGGCAAGAAGATTATCCAGAGGGAAAATTTACTCTGGCCTTTGTCGGTTATGGCGATGAATCTGCTAACACGGTGTTGGAAGTGACGCATAATTGGGATATCAAGCATTATGATTTAGGTGATGACTATGGTCATATTGAGCTTGCGGTAGATGATGCCGCGGCAGCTTGTGACAAGGTCAGGCAACGTGGCGGGAAGATCGTTCGTGAAGCGGGACCGATGATGCATGGCACGGTGGTGATAGCTTTTGTGGCTGATCCTGGTGGTTATAAAGTTGAGTTAATTGAGCGTGATTAGCGGCATCTTCTTGAAGTAGTCTAAGGTATTTTTTGTAATTGTTGATCGTGATAACGGCTGAACAGAATCAGGCCTAAAATGGCTCCCACTAAAGCGTAGCCCATATCAGATTGGGTGTCCCAGATATAACCTTGTGTGCCTAAAAAGGCATGCGCACCTTCGCCGCTGATGATGGCAACGCCCCATTCAATAAGTTCATAAAAAGCGCTGAAGGCCAAGCAGAAACAGACGATGAAAAAACTTTGCCAAGCGATATTGTTGAAGACATTTTTTCTAATCACGATTTCACGGGTGAGGATGGCTGGAATAAGACCTTGCGCGAAGTGACCGACTTTATCGTAGTTATTACGGCTTGATCCCATGAGTTCTTTTAGCTCATTAAATAAAGGGACCTCGGCGTAGGTGTAATGGCCACCAACCATCAGAATAACGCAATGGATTAAAATGAGGCTGTATAAGAGCGGTGTTAAGGGAAAGCTTTTATAAGTGGCGATGATCAGGACTAGACCAATGACAGCAGGCGCGACTTCTAGTAACCAAGTGATGCGATCAAAGGGTGCGATAGCTGACCAAACGAAGACGCTAAGAAATATAATTAACCAAAAAAATATCTTCATTTGTTTCACTGCCTTATCAAAAGTTTGGTTTACAGGCCGTTAGTATTTTTTTCTACCCAGCGTTCGCCATTCGGGGTGGTTTCTTTTTTCCAAAAAGGCGCTCGGTGTTTCAGTTCTTCTATTAGCCAACTGCATGCGTCTAAACTGGCCCTGCGGTGTGCAGACCAACATGCAATCAGCATAATGGGTTCGGCGGGTTTGATCTCTCCAACGCGATGCACAATGAGGGTATCCAATAAATCCCACTTTGTGTTGGCTTCATCGATCAGCTTATCGAGATAATGTTGTGTCATGGCAGGATAATGTTCCAACGTCATGGCGCTGACATCAGCACTGTCATTAAAGTCTCGCATGGTGCCGATGAAGGTGGCGGTAGCACCGAACTGTTTGTGGCAGCTTGTTTTAGACTGATGTTCAGCAATGGTTTTCCATGGGTCAAAAATGTGCTCGATAACATGCGTTGCCATTACTTAACCACCTGTCACTGGTGGAAAAAAAGCGACTTCATCTCCCGCTTTAATCGCATCCTCGAACTGGGCATATTCTAAATTAATGGCGACTAAGACATTGTCTGGGCGTTCAGTATTATGGGTGGTTATATCCCATGCTTCACCAGCAGTTTTAGCCCGCTCTATTGTGGTGTCATCAATCTTGAGTTTGTCTTTTAAACTGGCGAAAAATTTAACGTGTATGGTCATCGTATTCCGACTTCAAAGATGGTTGCTATAAGGCTATTGTACGCTGGCGGAATCGTTTTGTTGATGAAAACTGATAATGTCAGCGATTAAGGGCCGTGCTTGAGGTAGAATATCGCAATCTTAAGGGTTTGTTTTGTGGAGTAAGTATGTCTGATTTAACGCATTTTAACCAAGCAGGTGAAGCCCATATGGTGGATGTTGGAGGGAAAGAAACGACGAAACGTGTCGCGGTTGCAGAGGGGCAAATTGAGATGTTGGCGTCGACGCTAGATTTGATCAAGCAAGGTGGCCATAAAAAAGGCGATGTATTGGGGATTGCTCGCATCGCAGGAATAATGGCTGCCAAGAAAACAGCTGATTTAATTCCATTGTGTCACCCTTTGGCCTTAACGAAAGTGACGATTGATTTTGAGGTGTTAGAAGAAAACACTGCGGTCCGATGTCAAGCACAAGTAGCAACGAGTGGCCAAACAGGTGTGGAAATGGAGGCTTTGACAGCGGTTCAGGTGGCGTTATTGACGATCTATGATATGTGTAAAGCGGTTGACCGCGCTATGGTCATGAATCAGGTTAAGTTACTTGAGAAAGCCGGTGGGAAATCTGGTCATTGGTTACGAAACAAATAAAGTTTAATTCCCAAAAATAGGGTTTAATGAATTGTCGTACTTTAGATTAGTGGCGGTTTACTGTTTATTTGATGAAGGAATGCTTTATGCGTTTTACGACGTTAGTTTGGACTGCCTTATTGGTGCCCCATATTATTTTATCCCCGGTGCATGCAGGATCTGAAATAGCGACATTAATTGAGATGTTGCATCAAAATGGTACTGTGAGCGATGCACAATATGGTCGTCTGCTTGCCGAACTAAAACAAAACCAATTATTGCAACAGACAGAGCAGCAAGTGCTAGCGTCAAAACTGGCTGAGGCCAGTAAGCCTTCAGACGTTGAGGTTCAAATTAAAGGCGGCGGTTTTACGTTATCAACGCGTGATGGTGCTTTTACGATGCAACTCGGTGGTCGTTTGCAATTGGATGCAGCAGCTTATGGGGGCCAACCGATGCTGGGCGATGGGACGGAAGTCAGAAGAGCTTACCTCACATTGAAAGGCATGATGTATCACGATTGGGGATACCGATTACAGTATGACTTTGCCAATACGGGGCCGAATGGCAAGGGTATTTTGGATGCTTATATTGATTATAAAGGGTTTGATAACCTGAGCCTAAGGGTCGGTCACTTTAAAGAACCTTTTACCCTGCATGAAGTAACATGTGATAATTTCGTGACGTTCACAGAGCGGGCTACGGTGGCGGCCTTTTCACCTGGCCGGCGCGTTGGCGTCATGGCGTATCAAGCAGAGGCTGATTGGACTTGGGCGATGGGTGTTTTTGGTGAAAGCATCACTTTTAAAGGGGGTAAGTTTGATGAGGGATGGGGGGCGAGTACGAGAGCGACATTTTCGCCCGTTAATGTACCGGGCCGGTTGATTCATATCGGCTTAGGTGCGAACTATCGCGATACGGGTGGGTCTGAGGCAGTACGCTTTAAGCAACGGCCTGAGAGTCATGTCACTGATGTTAGTATTGTTGATACAGGTATGATTAATGATGCAAAAAAGGTTTGGAAGTCGGGCGTAGAGTTAGCTACGGTAGTGGGGCCTTTTTCAGCACAGGTTGAATATTTGCATGCCCGCGTGAACCGTGATGGGTTCAAAGATTTGAACTTTGATGGCTGGTATGTTGAAACCGGTTATTTTTTGACGGGCGAATCACGTCAATATAAAAAAGGCCGATTTGGCCGGCCGAAACCGGAAACGAATGTTGGTCAAGGTGGTATTGGGGCTTGGCAGCTGGCTTTACGGTACAGTACGCTTGACTTGAGTGATGGTAATGTCGATGGTGGCGAGCTTGATGCCGTGACGCTAGGATTGAACTGGTATCCAACGCCGACATTACGTTTTACGGCAAATTATGTTGATATCTTGGCTGTCGATGGTGGATCTAATGATGGTCAAGCGCCCCATGTTTTTCAAGTGCGTAGCCAGTGGGCATTTTAATCGGTTATAGGAAGTGAAAATGATGACGTTATTATCTCGTTTAGGGATGCTCGCTTTTTTAGTGACGAGTCAGGCTGTTCAGGCTGTTGAACACCTTAGAATGTCGACAACAACCAGTACTGAAAATTCAGGGCTAATGGCGGTATTACATCCCGTTTTTGAGAAAAGGTATGGTGTCAAAATTGACGTTATTGCCGTCGGAACAGGTAAGGCGTTGAAAATTGGCAGTCGTGGTGATGTTGATGCCGTGTTTGTACATGCGCCTGCAGCGGAGTTACAGTATGTTGCATCGGGTCATTTCATTGACCGGCGTACCGTGATGTATAACGATTTTGTATTGATTGGGCCAAAATCAGATCCAGCCGGTATTAGTGAAGCTACCTCAGTGGAGGAGGCATTAAAAAGAGTGATGCTGTCGGAGGCAAAGTTTGTTTCTCGTGGCGATGATTCTGGTACACATAAAAAAGAAATTGCGTTATGGCAAGAAGCCGGCGTGTTACCTGTTGGCCGCTGGTATATTCAAGCGGGTCAAGGTATGGGGGCTGTGATCAAAATTGCAGATGAGATTGGGGCTTATACTTTAACGGATAGAGGCACTCAGATTGCATTTGAAGATAAAATTGATTTAGTCGTCCTTTATCAGGGTGATCCGCCGTTGTTTAATCCTTATCATATTATGGCGGTGAATCCTGAAAAACATCCTCATGCTAATTATCACATGGCGATGAAATATATTGATTTTGTGACGGGGGAAGAGGGGCAAGTGCTGATTCGTGACTTTAGGATTAAGTCTCAACCGTTATTTTATCCTGACGCTATTCAGCAATAGAGGATATATATTGATATAAAAAAGCCGGTGATATCACCGGCTTTTTTATTTATTTTGTTAAGACCAATATTTTATTGGTGTGCTTTCATTTTTTCATGGTATTCATCGGTGACAGATTTGACTTGATGCTCACCGCCAACTTCATGGCCTGTCATGCCATCCATTGTGTCTTTAGCCATACCTGCAGCTTTATCTACCATGCCTTTACCAGCTTCCATGGCATCGTGAGCCATTTCTTTACCGGCTTCAGCAGCGTGTTCTGCGTGTTCAGCTGTTGCGTCTGCAGCATTTTCAGCTTGGTCACAAGCGGTAATGAATAGTGTTGATGCGATAAGAGCGGAAATAGTTAACTTTTTCATTTTTGATTTTCCTTATGTTTTAGAGTGTTTAAGTTAATAAAAATACGGCAGTGCAAGAATTCTACCCTTGGCTGAGTAGGCTGCGCAGATCGATAATAGCAGCATTAGCGCGAGAGATATAGGAGGCCATAACAAGAGAGTGGTTGGCAAAAAAGCCAAAGCCACTGCCATTTGAGATCATTGGGCTCCAGACAGTTTCCTGTGTGGATTCTAGTTCTCGAATGATTTGACGCAAGCTGAGGAGTGCATTCTTGTCTTTTAAGACATCAGCGAAATCATGCTCAACGGCCTTTAATAAGTGAATAAGTGCCCAGGCCGAACCGCGTGTTTCATAGAAAACATCGTCAATTTCGCGCCATGGTGTTTTGGTGACCATTTCAGCGGGTGATGGTGTAGATTGTTGTGCGGCAGGGTCACCGGCTAAGTCTGTATTGATACGAATTTGGCCAACACTGGCACTAAGGCGTTGAGATAGGCTACCAAGTCGTTTTTCAACGATGGCCAGCCAAGCCGCAAGGTTATCAGCGCGGGCATAAAATTGGGCATCTTTTTGATCGGCATTACTCAGGCGTGCAAGATAGGCTTCAAGTGCATTATTGCCGTTATGGTATTCACCTTCTGTCGATGGGAAAATCCATGACTCTGAATTAAAGTTAAATTGTGGTTCAGCAATAGCGAGGTCATTGTCTTCTAGTGATTGTGATTGTGAACGGCTGATGTCGTTACGGAGTGAACGTGAGAAATCTCGGATTTGTACGAGAACACCAAATTCCCAATTAGGGACATTATCCATCCAAATTGATGGCAACATCATGTCATTACTAAGATAGCCGCCGGGCTTATCGAGTAAAGAATTGACGAGGGTGATGAGGGTGGCAGTTGAGACATAGCCGGTAACAATTTGTTGATCACGTTCGGCTGCTAAGTGATTGGCATTCTGAATGGGACTAAAATCATCTGGTGTATTATTCCACCAGGTCATAATGATAAGGAAGATGACAATGATGAGGCTTAGGAAAGCGCCTACTTTTTTAATGTTATTGTTGCGGGTATAAGGGTCGGTCAGGCTATCGTAAATATCCCAAATAAGATCCTTGCCGCGTTGCATTATTTCTGATGCCATAGGTGATTAATGTCTTATACAATTGAGTAAACGCATAGCCTAAGCTTTTCACGAGAGGATGACAAACATCTTTACCCTGTTTAGGCGAGCTTATAGTTATAGACACTATTTGTGGCGAATTTATCTTTTTGGTTTTATTTTGTTATAAAAACAGTTATTTAAGCCAAAGAGAAACCATGTCTTGAACCGTTGATGCCAGTTCGTCAGGGTTGAATTTCGCGATAAATTTCTTGGCACCGACTTTTTCTACTAGTAATTCGTTAAACTCACCACTCATGGATGAATGCAAAAGAATTTGGATCGTTTGTAGTTCCGGAGCTTTTCGCACTGCTGTGGTTAGGCTATAGCCATCCATTTCTGGCATTTCAATATCCGAAATGAGCAGGGCAATATGCTGTTTGACATCAATACCTTGATTTTGCCAGCGTTGAAGTTGTTCGAGGGCTTCTTTGCCATCTTGTACCATGGTGGTGTCGATACCAATTTGTGTCATGGTTCTTGCTATTTGTTTACGGGCAACACCGGAATCATCGGCGACGAGGATATGCGGACGACGTTGTTCATTTTGAGCAGAGAAATCTTCGCTCAGTTCTTTAGAGACTTCGTTATTCATGCCGATGACTTCGGCGAGCACTTTTTCAACATCAATAATTTCGACCAATTTACTATCGACTTTGGTAATAGCGGCGTGCGCTCTTGGCATTTTGGTCAATGCGGGACAAGGGATAGCTTCACGTACTTTAAACACGTTAATGCCGAAGGTCTGTCCGTTGTGTAATTCGAATAACAGTAGTTCTAGGCGGTTATGACCTGCTAATTGTGTTCGCTGATCGACGCCATCGATGATACTCGCCATTGTACTTTCCTCACGCTATATAAATGCTATTTGGATTATCGCTGATGCGGTTATTTTGTTAAACAGATAAAACGCAATAACCTGATGCGGCACAAAAATTGCTCAAACTCATTGTATTAACAGGTTCGTCAACAGTTTGACGGACATCCGTATTTGGGAGGAAAAGGATGAGAATTACTCTAATGCCATTCTTGTTAAGTGTTTTTTTTAGCATGGTCATCACTATCGATGCTTGGGCTGGTCCTTTATAGTCTCTTGAGAGTATTGAGCATACAGCGTATGAGTATGCGATTGAAAAGACACAAACCGATCATGATATACCACAGATTGTGATGGGAAATTTGGATGCCAGATTACGACTGCAGGCATGTGACGCTCCTTTGGTAGATTTTACGCACCAACAGCGTGTTAGCTTGGGACGTCAACACGCTGTTGGTGTGAAATGCCAGTCAGAGACGCCATGGACAGTGTATGTATCGGTCAAGGTTAAGTTACTAGAACCGGTTGTTGCCAAAGCCTTATCAGCTAAGCATGTGTTGAGGGTGACAGGTGTCGTTGTTAAGCAAGTTGACGTGGGTGCTTTACGTCATGGTTATTTGAGTGATACTAAATTGGTCGTAGGGAAGCAATTAAAGTACCCATTGGCGATGGGGTCTGTCATTAGCCAAAATGCTGTGAAGCCAGAAAAAATAGTCCGGCGCGGTGAGATGATTACGTTGATTGCTGT
>Ga0115570_10000082_pt1 | contig 69619 bp, 69 predicted proteins | sample COGITO_mtgs_1205_3_FD_87294 | JGI IMG/M metagenome (GOLD analysis project Ga0115570, IMG submission 87294) | Pelagic marine microbial communities from North Sea - COGITO_mtgs_120524 | ecosystem: Environmental > Aquatic > Marine > Epipelagic | place: Germany:Helgoland, sampling site Kabeltonne... | reverse complement strand
TATTGGTTTATTGGTTTATTGGTTTATTTTTTTATGCTGTTGAGATAGTTGAAAAACTAACGCCTAAGGTTGATGAGCAGCAAGGCAAGCAAGTGCATTTGTTTCGTGTAATTAATGTGGTCATTGTCGGTTTAATTTTGTACAAGGCTGTTGTGACGCCGAGAATTGAAGAGAATTGGTTGAGTAAAACGCTGACGATTCTTTTGATTACGTATGTGTTTTTTATGGTGTTTAAAGTTTATAGCTACTTTATGCATTCTCGTTATGGGAAACAATGGGAAACAATGGGAAACCGATAGCGGAATACGGCTGTCGGAGACTTATAATTCTCACGGTTTAGTTGTTTTTGGCTTTGTTGGGGAGATGCTAGCGTTAACCCAAGCGGCATGGGCACCAGATATTATCAGTGGTTTGATTATTTTAAATAGCAAGATGGTTGAAGAGGGCGATATTTTACAAATCAGGCAGGATGGCAAACAAGTTTATGCCAATGTGTATAAGACGAAGATGCTGCATACGGAGTTGTTGGATATCAGTAATAATCACCGCATGATGATTAAAAACTCGCAGCTTAGGGCCTTATTTTTACAGAATTTGAGTAAGTAGGGCTTGCGTGAGAAGCTGAGATTTAACATCAGCTATGATGTGCCGCCTAAAATGGTGAGAAGTTTTTTGCTCGGGTTGAAGTGCTGCTGCAGGAGGAATATGGCGAACAATACGAATCCCAGCGCCCGATAGAGGTGGTGATTGATGACACCGTTGACCATGCGGTTAAATGGATGATGTTTTTCTATACCAAAGAGATTACGCAGATATTGAAAACGCGACAGTTATTTTAGAGAAGAAATTTTGAATTTGTCTATTGCCGAAGGGATTAGTTTAGTGACACCATTAACGTATACACTAAACCAAACTATTGATGAAAAAGGCTGAGTTGAGGATGAGACATTAATGTATAACGATGAAGATTTAAATGCAGCTGTAGAAGAAGGCATATTTTCAGCATCTGCAGTCGAGGCGTTTCGCCATCAAGTGGCTTCGGTGAAAGGTTCATCTGCTGTTGATGAGGAACACTTTAAGTTAATCGGTGGCTTTAATGATATTTTCATTGTTATTGCTTGTGGCTTATTGTTATTTTCTTCTTTTTCTGTGTTGGAAGCTGTTGATACGAGCTTGGGTTATTTGGTATTTGCGCTGTTATCTTGGTGCCTAGCCGAGTTCTTCGTTTTAAAAAGGAAAATGGCTTTGCCTGCCATTATGCTGCTCATCGCCTTTGTCGGCAGTATTGCTGGCTTATCAGACTCTTTGCTTTCTATTCAAACTGAGCTGGGAGCAATACTAGCGGCTACATTGTCTGTTATAGCCGCATTTATCCATTGGCAACGGTTTAGTGTGCCGATCACTGTCGCGGTGGCAGTTGCAGGGGCTGTCGGCCTCGTTATCTCATCATTAGGAGCTGTTTTCCCAGAGATGGACAATTGGCTATCACCGTTGTTGTTTGTCTGTGGCTTATTAGTATTTGCATTTGCAATGCAGTGGGACTCATCGGATACAACACGCGTTAACTACCGATCCGATGTTGCATTTTGGTTACATCTTTTATCGGCACCGTTGATAATTCATCCAGTGTTTACGGGCTTGGATATATTGAATGGTGAACAAGGTCTCTGGAATATGGCATTGGTGATTTTGTTGTATTTATTACTGACTTTTGTTTCTATTTGTATCGATAGGCGAGTGTTGATGGTGTCATCCTTGATTTATGTTATTTATGCTTTATCTGGTCTTATCGATCGCTATGGTATGGTGGGATCAAGTTTTGCATTTACTGGGGTATTGATGGGGGCAATGTTACTATTGCTGTCAGCCTATTGGCATCGCGTAAGAACACAGCTTGTTACTCATTTACCGGATTCGATGCAGGCGTCTTTGCCAAAGGTTAAGTAAGGGTTTTTTGTAAAAGGATTTCTTATCTTTTAATAATCGTTATTATCAATCGCTTTAATCTAAACAATCAGTTTTACAAGTTATTAGTGTAGGACAATACTGTAATTGTACTTTGGTGACTTCAACAGGAGATAGAACTATGAGTGATATCAGCAAATGCCCAGTGATGGGACATGGACAGCAAGGTGGGGGCACATCAAATAGTGAGTGGTGGCCTAATCAATTAAAACTTAATATTCTTCATCAACATTCTGCACAATCTAACCCCTTAGATGCCGACTTTAATTATGCAGATGCATTTAAAGCTTTAGACTTAGAGGCCTTAAAACAAGACATCAAAGCCTTAATGACAGATTCACAAGATTGGTGGCCGGCCGATTATGGTCATTATGGGCCGTTATTTGTGCGGATGGCATGGCATGTGGCGGGGACCTATCGTACCAGTGATGGTCGTGGTGGTGCAGGCACTGGTAATCAACGTTTTGCGCCACTTAACAGTTGGCCAGACAATGTGAACTTAGATAAAGCTCGGATGCTGTTATGGCCGGTCAAGCAAAAATATGGCAGTAGCATTTCGTGGGCGGACTTATTGGTCTTAACGGGTAACTGCGCCATTGAATCAATGGGCTTAAAAACGTTTGGTTTTGCTGGCGGACGTGAAGATATCTGGGAGCCAGAGCAAGATATTTATTGGGGTGCTGAACGTGAATGGTTAGATGATCAACGTTATTCAGGCGAACGTGATCTCGAGAATCCGCTTGCAGCAGTTCAGATGGGTTTGATTTATGTCAATCCTGAAGGTCCCAACGGACATCCTGATCCTTTAGCATCAGCCGTTGATATTCGTGAAACCTTTGCTCGAATGGCCATGAATGATGAAGAGACAGTCGCTTTAGTAGCGGGTGGGCATACTTTTGGTAAATGTCATGGTGCGGCTGGCGCTGAACATGTTGGGCCAGAGCCTGAAGGAGCGAGTATTGAAGAGCAAGGCTTGGGTTGGAAAAATAGCTTTGGCTCTGGTGTCGGTGTCGATACGATCAGTAGTGGTATTGAAGGGGCTTGGACGACTAATCCGATTCAATGGGATAACGGTTATTTTGATCTGCTTTTAGGCTATGAATGGGAATTAACTAAAAGTCCAGCTGGCGCGCATCAATGGATACCGAAAGATGGCGCCGCTTCAGATGCAGTGCCTGATGCTCATGACCGATCAAGACGCCATGCGCCTATTATGACAACGGCAGATATGGCACTTCGGGTTGATCCGACTTATGAAGCGATTTCTCGTCGTTTTCATGAAAATCCTGATGTGTTTGCCGATGCGTTCGCCCGTGCTTGGTTTAAATTGATACATCGTGATATGGGGCCACGTTCACGTTATTTAGGGCAAGAAGTGCCAGCAGAAGAAATGATTTGGCAAGATCCTGTTCCTGTAGTGACACACACTTTGATTGATGATCAAGACAGTATTGAGATTAAGGCGAGTATTGCAGCATCAGGATTGACTGTATCCCAGTTGGTTTCAACGGCTTGGGCATCGGCATCGACTTTCCGTGGTTCAGATATGCGTGGTGGTGCTAATGGGGCGCGTGTTCGATTGGCACCTCAGAAAGATTGGGAAGCAAATAACCCTGAGCAATTGGCGACTGTGTTAAATATACTTGAAGCGATTCAACAAGCTTATAATCGGGCTGTGTCGAATGGCAAAGAAGTGTCATTGGCAGATGTGATTGTATTGGCCGGTAACGTTGGTATTGAGTTAGCGGCAAGCCAGGCGGGTAACGACGTTGTTGTACCGTTTACGCCGGGCAGGACTGATGCAAGGCAAGATCAGACTGACGTTGAATCAATCGCTGCGCTTGAACCTGAAGCGGATGGTTTCCGTAATTATATGAAAGCCAAATATCGGGTGTCTGCAGAAGAAATGTTGGTTGATAAAGCACAATTATTGACATTGTCAGCACCTGAGATGACGGTGTTAGTGGGCGGGATGCGTGTTTTGAACGCCAATGTCGGTCAATCTCAACATGGCGTCTTTACCCATAGGCCTGAAACGTTAACGAATGACTTTTTTGTTAATTTACTTGATATGAAGACAACATGGAAAGCTGTGTCGCAAGATGATGATGTGTTTGAAGGGCGTGACAGAACTACAGGACAGCTTAAATGGATTGGATCACGTGTTGATTTAATCTTTGGGTCTAATTCTCAGCTTCGTGCTTTGGCTGAGGTCTATGGCTGTGAAGATTCACAACCCCAATTTGTCAGTGACTTTGTCGCAGCATGGGTCAAGGTGATGGAATTAGATCGCTTTGATTTAGCCTAGGCTAAAGCGGTATTTTTCGACATTGTAAATGTCGTATTTTAAATAAAATGAAGGTCAGTATTTCTGATGAATACTGGCCTTTTTATACAGTGCTGTTATTAGTGTTAATCGCTATTTTGTAACTGATCTTTGGCGAGAATAGCTAAGATTTCTTTCATATCTTCTGGCATATCAACTTGCCATGAGATATCTTGCTCTGTCCTTGGATGCACAAACCCTAGCAGACCAGCATGCAAGGCTTGGCGTTTAATGCTTTGCAGGCCTTGTTGGCATTGTTCTGTTGCACCTTTAGGTAACCGGAGTCTACCGCCGTAGGCTGGGTCGCCTAGTAAAGGATAGCGAATGTGGGCCATGTGGACACGAATTTGATGGGTACGACCGGTTTCTAATTTACATCGAATATGGGTATGGGCGCGAAAGCGTTGTTCGACGCGATAATGGGTGATAGCCGGTTTTCCTGACCCAATTACGGTCATGCGTTTTCGTTCTACTGGATGACGTCCAACAGGTTCATCGACTGTACCACCTGCGGTCATGACGCCCATGGCGATGGCTTGATATTCTCGTTGGACAGTCCGTTCTTGTAGTTGTGACACTAAGCTATTATGCGCTTGTAAGGTTTTGGCGATCATCAATAGGCCGGTCGTGCCTTTATCAATACGGTGAACAATGCCAGCTCTTGGGATGGCTTCTAGTTCTGGTGCATGATGAAGTAGGGCGTTGAGCATGGTACCTTGATGATTACCTGCGCCGGGATGGACCACCATGCCGGCAGGTTTGTTGATAATCAGGACATCTTGATCTTCATGAATAACATCAAGCTGGATTGCTTCGGCTACCCAACTCTCATCAATCACTTCAATTTCAGCATTGATCTCGACGCGCTCTCCGCCAGTGACGCTGTCTCTTGGTCTTAGCACCTTATCATTAACCTGGACATGGCCAGCTTTGATCCATCTGGTGATTTGGCCCCTAGAATAATCTGAGAATAATTGGGCTAGCGCTTGATCGAGTCGAAGGCCGGCACTGTCATCAGGGATAATGCCTTGTAATTCTGATTTGTTTGTCATGAGGCTTTGAGAAAATAGAACAGGAAAAGAGTATAACTTAGACCGAGGTGTTGGGTTGGGTTGTCTTTACCGTATGTTACTAATCGCTTGTTTGAGCAGTTATTTTTGATTTTTTGTTGTAGTTTTGAGACAAGTTTTTATGGTGAGTAGATATGTTGCGCTAGCTATTGCATTTTTAATAATATGCTGATACGGTGAAAAAACTGTTGATTTTAACGTCAACAAAAGGCGGCATAACCAATGACGGTTTGTTGTCTATATTAATTAAAATGAAGTGAGTCTTTATGTCTGAACGTGTCGTTGGAAGCGTTAAATGGTTTGACGCAGCAAAGGGTTTTGGTTTTTTAGAGCGTGAAGGAGGCGATGATGTATTTGTTCATTTCCGTGCTATTCAAGGTGATGGTTTCAAAACCCTAGATGAGGGTCAAGAAGTCGAGTTCACTATCACTAAAGGTGACAAGGGCTGGCAAGCAGAAGATGTAGCGCCAGTTAGTTAGATTTTAGCTGACACATAGGGCAATAATAGGTTGCCCTATGTGTTTCTTTGTAGTGTTCAATGTTGTTTCCGCAATGGAGGCAAGGTTTGTTTTTTCGTCCATAAACATTGAGTTGTTGGGCAAAATACCCTGGTTTACCATCACTTTTTGTAAAGTCTTTTAAGGTGGTTCCACCGGCTTTTATTGCTTTGCTGAGTACGAGCTTGATCTGTTCTGTGAGTTTCTCACATTGTGCTTTTGTTAAATTTTGTGCGATGGTTTTTGGGTGAATACCCGATAGAAACAAACTTTCATTGGCATAAATATTCCCGACTCCTACTACCACTTGGCCAGTCATAATGAAGGTTTTGACGCTACAGCGCTTGGTCAGTGCCTGTTGGTATAAATAATCGGTATGGAAGTCTTTTAATAGTGGCTCTGGACCGAGATGGGCGATGAGCTTATGTTCTTTAATCGTTTGGTCTGTCCACAGAATAGCACCAAAACGTCTTGGGTCGGTGTAGCGGAGTAGATGACCGTTATCCAGTGTGATATCAACATGATTATGTTTGGCAGGGTTACCTCGTTCGATTTTGTCTAAAATTCTTAAGCTGCCTGACATACCTAAGTGGATCATTAATGTGCCGGTATCGCATTGGATTAACAGGTACTTTGCCCGTCGTTTAACGGTGTGAATCGTTTGTTGGTTTAGGATCTTCGCTAAATCAGTCGGGATGGGCCAGCGTAGTGAGAAGTTTCGAATGATGACATCTGTTATGACTGCTTTTTCTAGATAGGGCTGGATGCCTTTTCGGGTGGTTTCAACTTCAGGTAATTCAGGCATCGGTTTACTCTTATGCTACAAGTTTGGTATGGGTAATAATAATGTTTGGTATAACACTTTAGGGAATTGATACGCGAGTTTGGCTTTTTCATTGATGATAAAGAAGCTGGCCTCATTTAGGTGTAAAGCGAGCTTCATAGGCTCTGTTCGATCATCGAATGTAAGATTGGCATAAAATGTTGATGGTTCAAATTCTGAGGCTATCGCATCAAGCGGTATTACTTGTAAGGCGCGTGCATGATGCCAGTTATCAACCAACTCAACTTGTTGATCTGCTGTAAGGTGTTGTTCCGTTTGCCAGTCACCATCAATGAGACTTAATGTGATTGTTTGATTAGACAGTGTCTGTTGTTGATAAAAAGGTATTGTAATCTGTGTGAGGTTTTGTCCTTCTGGTATCAACCGGTTATCTATAAAACTGCTGGCGTTGGTGTTGAGTAGTGGACTGATTGTGTCCTCGAGTAGGTAGAGTGTATCGTTGTGTAAGAGATAACGGTGTTGACTAATGGGTTCGATATTGCCGAAGACAAAGTATTGCTGGCCTAACGTTAGGCTGACACTGTCTTTTGTTAAACCAAATGGGCTGAGATCTTGGCCTTTAGTGATGGCTTGTTGGCGGCCAGTATTGATAGTTAATAATGACAGTAGTAAATTAATTCTTGTTGGATTAGCGTGGGCCGTTAATGGGGTTGTTAGTTGCCATTGGCCCGCTGTTTTATCCAGGATAATCTCGGCCCTGTTTGCTTGTGAAATGATGATATGTTCGACAGTTTCGCTATCTATAAGGGTTAATTTAGTATCAGTGCTCGAGGGGGTATTGCTGTGATTGTTAAACCAGTAAAGTCCTACGAGTAGGATAATAAGTCCCAGATTGATGAGATAGCTTGATTTCATTGTTGTCGACGATACCACCAAAGGCTGAGTCCGATCAGTATTAGGGATGCTGGTAAAACGACAAGAAAGCCAAGGCCAATAAAGAGTGAGGCCATTTTGTCTAATTCTAATTGTTTATCGACGGTGGTTTTGACTGGAATGGCAATAAGGTTATCGTCTTCGGCTAACCAATTCATAATGGCTAAACCTAGTTCTAAATTGGCGGCATTACCGATAAAGCTATTGGATAGGAAGTCACCATCTCCAATGACGATAACGCGTTGTTGTCTGTCCTGTTGTGATTGTCTGGCGGTGAGTAAGTAGCCAATATTCAGCGGGCCGGCGGTATCATCTCCTGCTTGATATTGTGCTAAGGGTCCAGGATTACTATCGCTCCAAACATTAGCGGGCGTGGAGAGTAACGCTTGGTATTGCCAATGACTGGACTCTGTCATTGGCGTCATTGCGCTTACTTTAGGAAAGAGGGTGACACTGGATGTGGCTTGACCGATAGGGTGGTCAGCGTAGTCAGTGATTAAGGCAAACTGAGGGTCAGGAATACCCAGTAATTCGGTATTGGGATCGATGAGGGTGCCGGGAAGGATGTCGAGTCCGAGGTGCTCAGCTAAGGCGGCAAGCGGACGATTATCGCTGGGTTCCGTTAGCCAGAGTAGATTGCCGCCGGAGGCTAAATAGTCTTTGAGGAGTGTGATTTCACCAGGGAGCCATGGCTTTTCTGGACTTGCGATGACGACTGCTGCTGTATTACGGGGTATTTGTTGATGCTGTACGAGGTTCAGTGTTTTTGTTTTAAAGCCTTTTTGTTTTAGTGTTGTGGTCCATGTACTCATATTAAAATTGGCTTGATGATCTGGTTGACGCTCACCATGACCTTCAATAAAAACCAGCCATTTGTCTTGTTCTCTCGAGACGGAAATAAGGGCATTGGTGAGCGACTGTTCTGATAGATCAAAGACGTGCTGTTGTTGCTCGCCTAAGGAAATTACCATTTCGCCCTGTTGTTGGATATTGAGTTCACGCACGATATCGGGCGAAAAATCGGGGTCAATATAATGGATGGTGAGTTCAGGCTGATGGCTTTCATAACGTTTTAAAAGGGTGGTTAAGGCCGGTTTAAACTCATTACCTTCGCTGACAAAAACTTGAATCGTAATTGGCTTATCGAGTTGTTTTAAAAAGGTGGTAGTGGTTTTTGATAGGCTATGGCGCTGGTTACTTGTCCAGTCCATTTGGATATTGGTTATGAGCGATAACTGGGCTAGTAAAATAACCAGACCGATCATCAGGACATAAAATAAGCCATTCTGTATTTTTAATTGACGTTGTGTCTTGGTATTAATTTTCATGTTAACTGAGACGCTGTGCGTTAATGCGGTGAATGGTGAGCGTTAGGAAAAACAGGATGACAATGCCGTAATAGGCGATGTCCTTGCTGTGAATATCACCATGTAGAATAGGCTGAAAATGGCTGAGCAAAGAGAGCCAGCCAAGCAAAGTCGATTCACCGGTATTGCCGGCCCAGTCAATGATCCATAGGAAGAATAGGGCACTGAATGTACTGATGGCGGCAATGGTCGGCTGTTTAGTCAATGACGATAGAAAGAGGCCAATGGCTGTAAAACTGGCGACTAACAAGGTTAGGCCAAAAACACCTGATGCAATGGCAGTGAGATCAAGTGTGGTGCCGGTCGAGAGCGACAGGGGCATACAGGCGATTAGGCCGACAAGAATTAAGAAAAACCCGAGTGTCCCAAAGTATTTTCCCAATACGATTTGGGTGGCTGATAAGGGCGCAGACAATAATAGCGGAAAGCTATCATTACGGCGTTCTTCTGCAATCAGGCGCATGGTTAGGAGAGGGGTAAGTAATAACAAGATGGTGGCAGCATTATTAAATAAAGGCAGTGCAACAAGTTCGGTGACGCCCGGTGCACCTGGAAGTGCTGAAATTTTGCCCTGGATTTGCATGAAGTAGTCGATATGGGTCAAGAACAGATAAGCGAGGATGAGCTGACTTAAGGCGAGAGTCAGCCAGGCTAAAGGGGATAAGAATAGCCGGTAAAGTTCATGTCGGGCTAAGGTGAACATTAGGCTTGTTCTCCTTGTTGTTCTGTTTCTTGCTGGATAATGTTCATAAAAACATCTTCCAGAGAGTGTTGTTCTGGTGATAATGATGTTAATTGCCACTGCTGGGCTATGGCAGCTTCAAGGATCATTTGTGTTGGGTTTTGTTCAGGTTGATAATGAATCTTGAAGCGGGTGTTGGATAAGGCTGTGACAAGCATGACACCGTTGATCTGTTCTAGTGTTGTGAGGGTGGGGGGGGATTGGAATGTGACCAATAAGCTTGAGGATTGCATTTGTTGTTGTAAGGCTTGCGTGGTGTCGTTAAAAACCAATGTGCCTTGATTAATGATCTTGACGCGATCACAGAGCATTTGTACTTCGGGCAGAATATGTGTGGATAAAATAACACTGTGTTCTTGAGCAATGTCTTTAATTAGCTGGCGGATTTCTCTTATTTGGATAGGATCTAAGCCTGATGTCGGTTCGTCTAGAATGATAACTGCTGGTGTATGTACGATGGCCTGAGCGATACCAACGCGTTGTTGGTAGCCTTTAGATAGGTGGCTGATGAGGCGTTTTCTGACATTGCCTAGGCCACACCGTTCGATCGTCATCTCGACGGCTTGTTTTCTTTTGGTGGATGGAATTTGATTTATTCTGGCACAGAATGATAGAAATTCGATGACAGATAATTCTTTATACAAGGGCGGTTGCTCTGGTAGGTAGCCGATATGCGCTTTGGCTTGCTTCGGTTGGCTGAGTAGATCATAACCATTGATGGTGATTTCACCTTCATTGGGTGCGAGGTTACCACTTAACATTTTCATACTGGTGCTTTTACCAGCGCCATTGGGGCCAAGAAAGCCGAGCACTTCACCTTTATAAATTTCGAAGTCGAGTTGGTTGACTGCCCGTTGTGGGCCGTAGAAGCGTGAGAGTGATTTGGCGGAAAGCAGCGGTGATGTCACAGTTTATTTGATAGTCTCTAAAGAATGGTTAGCCCAATCTGTTGCGGTGATAAATGCTTGGTTAATGTCAGGAATGTTAAGAAACTTTGGCATGACAGTCAATGAGCCACGTTCATGTGTTCTGACGAACATTAATAGTTTTCCCAAAGGTCCTTCGGCATCGAGTAGGGCTAGTTTGATTGTATCTGCAATAGGCAATGGCGTCAGTAGTTCTTGCATTGGTTTGTTAAATAGTGCGTCAGAGACGGAAAATAGTCCGAGCATAAAAGCAGTTTCGCTGTTACATCCGAATGCTGGCGCTAGCAATTCTGCCATTTTAGCGCGGACAAGTGCGGTTGTTAATAATTCAGTGGATGCCGGTGTGTCGATATTAGAGAAAGCAATGATGGTAGCCCATGATTTGACTGCATCAAGCCCTAAGTAAATCACAGCCTGCTTTAGGGAAAGGACGCGTTTGGGTAGGGCAAAACTGGCATAGTTCAGGCAGCGTAATAGCTTAAAGCTGAGCGAGACATCTTGTTTAATGAGCCCATCTATTTCTGTAATGTTGATGTCAGCACGTTGCAGTTCACTTAAAAGATGTAGCGCCACTATTTTATTATCGGGTAAGGGCTTATCATCGATAATAGTAGGCTTGCAGAGGAAATAGCCTTGGTAGTAGTCGAAGCCCAGTTCTTTACACCACTGGAATTGCGCTTCGGTTTCTACTTTTTCAGCGAGGAGTTTGACGCCAAAGCCTTTAAGTATGTTGACATGTTCTGCGAGTTCTTCGTCAGTTAGGGCGAGCAGGTCAATTTTGATAATATCTGCCACGTCGACAAGTGGTTTGAGATCTTCGTGATAGATAAAATCATCGAGTGCAATCGTAAAGCCATGTTCTAAGAAATCAGCCACGGATTGAACGATCTCGTCGTCAATCTCGATGTCTTTTAGGACTTCTAAAACGATATTTTTATGGCCAAAAGGGAAGAGGGTTTTGCCAGTTAAAAAAGCACGCGTTAAGTTGATAAAGCCTAGTTTTTCACCTAAGACACGTTCGATACCAAATTCTAAGAAGCTGTGGTTGATGACTTGGCTTATTGCACTGTCATCATTAATATCATCGACACCTGATTGATTGGTTTGGTTACTGTGAAAGAGCAGTTCATAGGCGAAGAGGGCAAGATTATTGTCAAAAATTGGTTGTCTAGCGAGGAAAATTGAATTGGCAAGACAATCTGATGACATGTTATTCCCTTAAGCGCTTATAGCAATATTTTAAAGAAATTTAGAATAGCACCGCTTGGCATAAAAAAACCTGCACTAGGCAGGCTTTTTTATTATTCAATGTAAAAGGGACTATTTTATTTTAGCTTCCTTATACATGACATGTTTACGAACAACTGGATCAAATTTCTTCATTTCCAGTTTTTCTGGCATGGTACGTTTGTTTTTATCGGTCGTGTAGTAGTGACCGGTACCTGCTGATGAGACTAATTTAATTTTATCGCGCATGTTCTGTTCTCCTAGACTTTTTCGCCGCGGGCACGGATTTCAGTTAATACAACGTCTATACCTTTCTTATCGATAATTCGTAGACCGTGATTACTGACACGTAGCTTGACCCAACGATTTTCTGCTTCAACCCAAAAACGGTGTGGGTGAAGGTTTGGAAGAAAGCGACGACGTGTTTTGTTGTGGGCGTGAGAAACGTTGTTACCGCTCATAGGGCGTTTACCCGTTACCTGACATACTCTGGCCATTTTAGAACCTGCTCCTGATGAACTTTTAAACTATTATAAAGGGACGTATCTAACGGCCCCATCTGAAACTACAAAGCCGAAATTTATACCATATATAAAATCCGATGTGTAATCGAATTATCTCTATGCTGGCGTAAGCAGCATGTTATCTATCTTTTCACGTAACTGCTCGAAATTGAGTGTGCCAATTTTGCGCATGACAATTTCGCCATTTGGGTCGATTAGGAAGTGGGTGGGTGTGACACGAACGCGGTTAAATGCGGTTGCAATGTCGTCATTTTGATCCCATGTCAGGGTGTAAGGCAGTTGGCGTTGTTGTCGCATGGCATCGATATGTTTAGGTGAGTCATGTGACATCGCCACCCCAATCATGGCTAAGCCTTTATCGGCGTAATCTTGATAAAGCGCATTAAGCTCGGGCATTTCTTGAACGCAACCGGGACAGTCTGTTGCCCAAAAAATCATTAAAACGGGTTGATTGGCATACTGTGTAAGACTGTGTTGTTGCCCATCGATGTCGGCGAAAGTGATATCTGGCGCCGTTTGGGTGTTATTACTTTTCATCCAAATAACGGCAAATAATAAGCCAGACAAGATGAGGGCGAATAACAATGGTTTTTTAAGAGAAGTCATGGTGAGGCACTCTTGTTGTCATAGTGATGATATGACACGAATGATGAACATAAGTGCCATACCTTATGGTATGTTATTTAAAGTTGTCTGGGCTTTGTTGATGCCAGTCAGTGGCTTGCTGATAGCGATGGGCTACGTTGAGTAGACGCGCTTCATCAAAGTAGTTACCAATGATTTGTAATCCAACGGGTAAGCCTTTCACAAAACCAGCAGGGATCGACATACCCGGCAGGCCGGCTAAATTAGTGCTGATGGTATAGATGTCAGCAAGGTACATCGCGACAGGATCATCGGTTTTGGCACCGAGTTTAAATGCCGTTGTTGGTGCGGTTGGTCCCATGATGACATCAACGTCATCGAAGGCTTGTTTGAAGTCGTCACTGATGAGACGCCGACATTGTTGGGCCTTTAGGTAGTAAGCATCGTAATAGCCTGCTGATAAAGCATATGTGCCAATCATGATGCGACGTTTCACTTCTTCCCCAAAACCTTCACCACGTGAACGTTGGTAGAGGTCGAGCAAGTCTTTGGGATCATCGCAGCGGTGACCAAAGCGAACGCCGTCCATTCTGGATAGATTTGATGAGCACTCTGCTGGCGCGACGACATAATAGGTTGGAACAGCAAGGCTGGTATTTGGGAGTGTGATGTCTTTTATGATTGCGCCGAGCGATTCGTATGTTTTAATTGCCGTTTCGACTGCTGCAGCCACTTGGGGATCTAAGCCTTCGCCAAAGTACTCTTTAGGCAAGCCGATTTTTAGGCCTTCGATTGAATCATTGAGTGTGGCCGAGTAATCTGGTACATCTTGTTCTACGCTGGTGGAGTCACGCGGATCAAACCCAGCCATTTCATTTAGCAACAATGCAGCATCTTCAGCACTGTGGGCCATTGGGCCCGCTTGATCTAAGCTAGAAGCGAAGGCAATCATGCCGTAACGTGAGATACGGCCATAAGTCGGCTTTAAGCCCGTTAGGTTACATAATGAGGCTGGCTGGCGGATTGAACCACCCGTGTCGGTTCCTGTGGCAATAGGGGCTAGATTAGCGGCAACTGCTGCGGCTGAGCCACCTGACGAGCCACCGGGCACGTATTGTTTATCCCAAGGGTTTTGTACTTGTCCGTAAAAGCTGGTTTCGTTGGATGAGCCCATGGCAAATTCATCCATATTGGTTTTACCCAATGTGACCATACCTGCTGCGTTGGTTTTTTCAACGACAGTGGCGTTGTAGGGTGCAATAAAGTTATCGAGCATTTTTGAACCGCAACTGGTACGGAGGCCTTCGGTGCAAAAGATATCTTTGTGTGCGAGTGGAATCCCGGTCAATTTACCTGCTATTTTTTGTTGTAGGCGACTATCTGCTGCGCGGGCTTGTTCTAACGCATGATCTTCGGCCACAGTGATAAAGGCGTTGAGTTCGCTATTATGCGAATTGATTCTGTTTAAATAATGTTGTGTTAGCTCTACACTGCTGATGTCGCCATTGTGCAATGCGGTTGATAATTCTGAGAGTGTTTTTGTATGCATGATTTACCTGTTACTCGATAACTAGTGGGACCAGGTAAACACCTGCTTCAGTTTTTGGCGCGATAGCTTGGAATTGTTCGCGTTGATCGATTTCTGTGACGTGATCTGGGCGTAATCTTTGGACGGCGTCCAGTGGGTGTGCCATTGGGGTAATACCATCGGTATTGACGCTGCTGAGTTGTTCGACTAAACCAAAGATAGTGGTTAAATCTTGCGCATAATCAGGGATATCGCTGACATCTATGGCTAAGCGCGCTAGATGGGCAATCTTTTCTACATCTGTTTTATCTAAACTCATTGATGGTCCTAATGCTGACTTTTTACTCGAAAGTGTGAAGTTTAAATGATTCGTGGCTTGCCCAACAGCCCATTGCATTGATAAGGTATCTTTTTTTATGTATTGAGTTTTGGTTTTACCGATGTTTGAACGTCTACGCGGAATGTTTTCTAATGATCTTTCGATCGATTTGGGTACAGCGAATACGCTGATTTATGTGCGTGGCCAGGGGATAGTACTTGATGAGCCTTCTGTCGTTGCCATCCGGCAAGATAAAGGGCCAGGGGGTCCACGATCTATTGCCGCTGTGGGTGTTGAAGCCAAGCGGATGTTGGGTCGAACGCCAGGTAATATTACGGCGATTAGGCCATTGAAAGATGGGGTGATTGCTGACTTCACGGTGACAGAAAAAATGTTACAGCACTTTATTAAAAAAGTGCATGAAGGTCATTTTTTAAAACCGAGTCCGCGCGTTTTGGTTTGTGTGCCTTGCGGGTCAACGCAAGTTGAACGCCGCGCAATTAGAGAATCTGCTGCGGGCGCTGGTGCGCGTGATGTGTTTTTAATTGAAGAACCGATGGCTGCGGCGATTGGTGCGGGTATGCCTGTTGGAGAAGCCAGCGGTTCAATGGTGTTAGATATTGGCGGTGGTACGACGGAAGTTGCGATTATCTCATTGAACGGGATTGTTTATTCTGCTTCAGTCCGTATCGGCGGTGATTTATTTGATGAGGCGATTATTAATTACGTACGCCGTAATTACGGCAGCCTGATTGGGGAATCGACGGCAGAAAAAATCAAGAAAGAAATTGGCTCAGCGTATCCGGGCAATGAAGTGAGAGAAATGGAAGTCCGTGGACGTAACTTGGCTGAAGGCATTCCGCGTAGCTTCACGTTAAATAGCAATGAAATTTTAGAAGCGCTACAAGAGCCTTTGTCGGGTATTATTTCGGCTGTGAAAACGGCATTAGAACAAACGCCGCCAGAATTGGGTGCCGATGTGGCAGAGCGCGGTATTGTGTTGACGGGTGGTGGCGCGTTATTAAGAGACTTAGAGCGTCTGATAGTTGAAGAGACAGGTTTGCCAGCGATTATTGCTGAAGATCCTTTAACGTGTGTTGCACTTGGTGGTGGCCGGGCCTTGGAAATGATTGATGAGCGGGGCTCTGACGTTTTTACATTTGAGTAGGACTTTGCTTTACACTATGAAGACCTTTGTAAATGACGTTATTTACGAGGGTTTTTTCGTTTCTAGGTATTAGATAATTAAACCGTTATTTACAAATCGTGCATCATTAAATACCCGTTTAACGCTGGCATTTTTGGCCTCGTTGACATTGTTTTTTCTTGATTCACGTCTAAACACTTTTTCTGGTGTGAGAAGTCATTTAGCCACGGTGATGTATCCTGTGCAGCTAATGGCTTCTTTCCCGAGTGATATCGGTCATTGGACGAGCGATTACTTCCAAAGTCGTACTGATTTAAAAGAACAAAATGTAAGCTTAAAAGCCACTAATTTACTGAACAGTGTTCGATTGCAGAAGCTGGCATCTTTAGAGCGTGAGAATATGCGCTTGCATGAGTTGTTAGGCTCTTCATTTCGGTTATCTGAGCGAGTGTTAGTGGCTGAATTGTTAAGGGTTGATTCTGATCCCTTTTCGCAACAAGTTGTGATTAATCGTGGTGAGCGATACGCCGTTTTTGAGGGGCAGCCGGTTTTAGATGCGCGTGGTGTGATGGGACAAGTGATGTCTGTGAGCCATTTTTCTAGCCGGGCTATTTTATTAACAGATCCGAGCCATGCTATCCCGGTACAGATAAACCGAAATGGTTTACGTTCTATTATTACGGGTCGAGGTTTGGCAAAGCCGTTGCAATTGGAATATTTGCCCCAGAATGCGGATATCCGTGTTGGGGACCTGCTGGTGACATCAGGTTTAGGCGGGCGTTTTCCTGTGGGTTACCCTGTTGGCACAATCAGTGCCATTAGTCGGCCGGCAGGAAAGCCTTTTGCCAATATTAAAGTTCAGCCTGCTGCTGATTTAGCGACCAGTCGAGAAGTGTTATTAGTTTTACCTAGGGTTGATGATGACGTGATTGACCCCGTGGATGAAATTGATGTCGTCGAAGCAATTGAATCCGTAGAAATAATTGATGCATTTGAAAGCATCGAGTCGGAGGGTGTCGAGTAATGGCAATAATCGATAAACCGCAAGGCGGTTTTATTATTGTGATGTCGGTTTTATTAGCGATGATCTTCATGTTAATGCCCTTGCCTGAGGGATTACGTTATTTTCGACCGGAATGGGTGTTATTGACTTTGATGTATTGGACTATGGCGCTGCCCCGCCGTGTTGGTGTGGGGTACGCCTGGTTAGTTGGCTTGTTTATGGATGTGTTGCTCGGCGGTACTTTAGGCATATTGGCTTTTGCTTATGCTTTAGTGATTTATTTGATCTTACATTTTCACCTACAGTTGCGGCAGTTTCCATTATGGCAACAAGCTTTGAGCTTAATGTCGCTGATTTTGTTGGTGCATGTGATTACGGTAGTAATGACGACGAAAATAACGGGCTGGCATGCTTGGTTACCAGCCATTATTAGTACGGTGCTATGGCCAATTATTTATATTTTCTTGCGTGGTGTTAGGCGTACTTTCCATGTTAGATAATGCATGCCCATGACCATTCAACCTACAAACTCTTATCACCACTACTCACTACACTGGACTGCGTTACCCTTTTCAGTAATAGCTTGGCTATTATATGAAAATGATGCCTTGCCAATGTGGCGATTACTAGCACTAAAAATGTGCATTTTGAAAGGACATAGGGTTCGATGTCGACTCGGTTTGTACTAAAAGATCATGTTAACGAGAGCCGTTTAGTCAATGATAGGCTGATTTTCGCTGCAATCTTCGCCGGTATTTTATTTGCCGTTTTGATGGCGAGATTAGCTATATTGCAAGTTATCGAACATGAACACTTCGATGTTTTATCGAATAAAAATAGGGTGGATATCGAACCCTTACCACCGCAGCGTGGACTTATCTATGACCGTAATGGTGTTGTATTAGCGGAAAATATACCTACTTTTAGCTTGGAATTGATTCCTGAAAAAGTGGTTATGCTAGATAACACTTTATCTGAACTAGCGGTTTTGTTTTCACTGTCCATTGAGGATGTAGCGAAGATCGAAAAAACGATTAAGCAACAGTATCGTTTTCGTCATGTTGTAATTCGACATCGTTTAACCGAGCAAGAAGTAGCAGTTTTTTCTGCTAACCGACATCGTTTTCCGGGTGTTGATGTGGTTGGTCGGTTAATTCGACATTATCCTCATGGCGCTTTGTTTGCTCATACTGTGGGTTATGTCGGACGCATCAATGAAAAAGATCAGAGTTTAATTGATGAGAAAAACTATAAAGGCACGTTGCAGATAGGTAAAACAGGTGTTGAGAAATATTATGAAGATCTACTTCATGGCCAAGTGGGTTATCAGCAAGTCGAGACAAATGTCCAAGGGCGTGTGGTCCGCGAGTTAAATAATGAAGCCTCTGTGTCAGGTCAGGCGTTATTTTTAAATTTAGATATTCAATTACAGCGAGTTGCTGCTGAAGCGTTGGGTGAGTACAACGGCGCTATCGTAGCAATGGATCCTAAAACAGGTGGTGTTTTGGCGATGGTTAGTAAGCCCGATTTCGATCCGAATTTATTTGTGGGGGGGATTAGTCGTAAAGATTATTCTGTTCTGAGAGATTCAATCGATCGGCCGTTATTTGATCGTACTTTGCGTGGGCATTACCCTCCAGGCTCAACGTTAAAACCTTTCGTTGCCTTAGCGGGATTAGAGTTGGGGGTTGTCAAAAAAAATACTAAAACCTATTGTCCTGGTTGGTATACCTTACCCGGCAAAGATCATCGGTACCGTTGTTGGAAGTCACACGGTCATGGGCGGGTTGATTTGAAACAATCCTTAGCGCAGTCTTGTGATGTTTATTATTATGATTTAGCCAATGTGCTGGGGATTGACCGGTTACATCAGTTTTTAGATTTATTTAGTTTTGGCCGTCGGTCAGGTGTTGATGTCCCGAGTGAAAGTCGGGGTTTATCTCCTTCTAGCGAATGGAAAAGATCAGCACGAAACCAAGTTTGGTATCCGGGAGAAACCTTAATTTCTGGTATCGGTCAGGGGTTTAACCAAACCACACCAGTTCAGTTAGCTTATGCGACTTCTATGTTAGCGATGCGCGGTATCAATACGCTGCCTCAAGTGGCGAGAGGCAGTCGACCAGATGCGGGTAGCGAACTTAATTTAACACCAGTTAAGCGAGGCGATAGTTTACCTATTGTCAGTAATGATAATTGGCAGGTAGTAGTTGACTCTATGATTGAGGTGACATCCGGACAACGCGGTACAGCAAAATCAGTTGGTAAGGGTTTGCCTTTCAAAGTGGCCGGTAAGACGGGTACGGCGCAGGTGTTTGGTATTAAACAAGATGAAAAGTATGATGCCGAAACTTTGGCGAAAAAGTTACATGATCATGCGATTTTTATCGCCTTTGCTCCGGCTGAAAATCCAGAGTTCGTCGTGGTTGTGGTCGCCGAAAATGGTGGTAGTGGTAGCAAAACAGCCGCGCCAATGGCACGCAAGATGATTGACCAGTATTTTGGGGAGATTGTCGATGAATAAACAGATATTAACGGATAGGGCTAATCCGGAGCGCTGGAGTTTAATCCGGACGTTACGGGTAATTCATTTAGATGCTTTGTTGCTATTTGGGCTATTAAGTTTACTGGGTGTGGGTCTGATGATTTTGTTCAGTGCTGGCAATCAAGAAGTGGCTTTACTGTCACGTCAGTTGATACGGATGGGCATGGCTTTCTTTGGTTTGGTTGTATTGGCGAATATTCATCCTGATCGGATGCGTGATGTGGCCTATTGGGTTTATGGTGCGGGCTTGATTTTGCTCATCGCTGTTCTTTTGGTGGGTGAAGAAGGAAAGGGCGCACAGCGTTGGCTTAACCTCGGTGTCGTGCGTTTCCAGCCTTCGGAATTAATGAAAATAGCGGTGCCCTTATTGTTGGCTGCTTATGTGGCTGAGCGACCATTGCCACCGATATTACCCCGTTTGTTTATTTGTTTCTTGATGGTGGCTATTCCGGCCCTATTGATTGCGAAGCAGCCTGATTTGGGTACAGCCCTATTGATTGCAAGTTCAGGCCTGATTGTTATTTTTCTGTCAGGTATTTCTTGGGCAGTGATTATTAGCTTTATATTGGCAGCGGCTTCTGCTTTGCCGGTGCTGTGGTATGTGATGCATGATTATCAGCGGCAACGGGTATTAACCTTCCTCAACCCTGAAAGTGATCCTTTGGGGTCTGGTTATCATATTATTCAGTCTAAAATTGCGATCGGGTCTGGCGGTCTTTTTGGGCGTGGTTGGCTAGAAGGGACGCAATCACAATTGGCTTTTTTGCCTGAAAGGTCAACTGACTTTATTTTTTCTGTCATCGCTGAAGAGTTTGGTTTAATGGGCGTAGGTTTATTACTATTATTGTATTTGGCGATTGCTGGGCGGGGCTTATATATTGCGGGTCAAGCTCAAAGTAGTTTTGCGCGATTGTTGGCTGGGAGTATTTCGCTGACTTTTCTGGTCTATGTCTTTGTTAATGTCGGGATGGTAACGGGTTTATTGCCTGTCGTAGGTGTGCCTTTGCCGTTAGTCAGCTATGGGGGCACATCAATGGTGACCTTATTAGCGGGTTTCGGTATCCTTATGTCTATTCATACTCACAGAAGGATGATGACCTCTTGAAACATTTATTATGTGCCGCCGCTTTATTGTCGACTTTTTCTATGGCTTGTTATGCCAATGCTGAATTGCCTGGTGTTGCTGATTTTATTGATGAGATGCATCAAGAACAGCAATTTGATAAGGCGACATTAAAGGCGGTTTTTGAGCAGGTTGAGGTCAAAGACTCTATTTTAAAAGCGATTTCACGCCCAGCCGAAAAGAGTAAGCCTTGGTACGATTACCGCAAAATTTTTATCACAGATAAACGTATTAAAGGGGGTGCTGCTTTTTGGCAAGCCAATGCTGACGCTTTGGCAAAAGCTGAAGCACAGTATGGTGTGCCGGCAGATATTATCGTGGCTATTTTGGGTGTCGAGACCAGTTATGGCGGTAATGTGGGCAGCTATCGAGTTGTGGATGCGTTATCGACTTTGGCCTTCCGTTATCCGCCAAGGAGTAAGTTCTTCCGGAGTGAATTGGGTCATTTTCTGGCATTAACGCGTGAAGAAGGGATGTCAATTTTAGCGCCAATAGGCTCTTATGCCGGCGCTATGGGCTTAGGGCAATTTATGCCAAGTAGTTATCGGGCTTATGCTGTCGATTTTGATGGTGACGGTAAACGTAATATTTGGACCAACCCGACGGATGCTATTGGTAGTATCGCGAATTATATAGCGCGCAATGGCTGGCAACGTGGTGAGCCGATTGTGCATAAAACATCGATTGCAAAAACAATACCGACGGCGTTATTGGAGAAAGGCCAGAAGCCCTCTATTGACGTAGCTAAATTGAAACAAGCGGGTGTCTCTACGGAGCATTTACCGACCGATGCAAAGAAAGTGGCTTTGATCACACTCACGCAACTTCAAGGTGAAGAGTATTGGTTGACGCGGCAGAATTTTTACAGCATTACCCGTTATAACCATAGTCGTATGTATGCGATGGCGGTGACACAATTGGCAGCATTAATTCGTCAAAAACACGAGCAATAATAATGATGAAAATAATAAAGAAAGGTGTCGTAGTCAGTAGCCTGCTTGTGTTATCGGCCTGCGGTGGCAGTATTTTTGAAAAAGGGGATAGTGCGCCGAGTAATCCGCCTGATGTGTCTGGCATACCTGATGCTGTGCCGAGAGTCGAAAAAGCTAGGCCTGCAAACCAAAAAAATTATGTAGTGCTTGGCAAGCGATATTATCCGATGAAAAGTGCGGCTGGTTATCGTGAAAAGGGCATTGCATCTTGGTACGGTAAGAAGTTTCACGGTCGGAAAACAGCGACGGGTGAAACGTACGATATGTACCAAATGACGGCGGCGCATAAGACTTTGCCGTTGCCGAGTTATGTCGAAGTGACGAATTTGAATAATGGTCGTAAGATCGTTGTTCGGGTGAATGACCGTGGGCCGTTTCATGGTGGCCGGATTATTGATTTATCGTATTCTGCGGCTAAGAAATTAGATATTATTGGCAAAGGGACAGGGCAAGTTGAGGTGCGGGCCATTAATGCTGCAACTTATTCTAGTCAGGATAAAAAGTCTGCTCCTGTGGCAGTGATTAAACCGATCGCTAAACCCGTTGTGACTGATCCTGCTGGCTATCATACTTATGAAGGTGATGCAGGTTCACATAGCCATGATGTTACAGCTGGCCCAGCGTTATATTTGCAAGTGGGTACGTTTAGTTCTATTGAACGTGCAGAATCGTTTAAATCCCAATTGGCTGGTAAAATTGAAAAGACGGTTTTTTTGATGCCGCTTTATCGGCCTCAAGGGCCTTTGTATCGGGTCAGAGTCGGACCACTAGCGAACGTTGAAGCCAGTGAAATGATGGCCGTGAAATTAAAGACAATGGGCGTGAGTGAAAGTCACGCTGTCGTTGAATAATTATTTAGAGAGTATTGATGTTAAAAACACTAAAAATCCTGATATTTATCTGTCTAACTTTCGTTACGGCTGTAGCTTATGCTGCCGTAACACCAGCACTAAAAGCACCTGAGGTTGCCGCTAAATCATATATTTTACAAGATTTTGACAGTGGTGAAGTGGTTGCTGCATTGAATGCTGAACAGCATTTGCCGCCGGCGAGTATCACTAAATTAATGACGGCTTATGTTGTGTCACAAGAGTTAGCTGCAGGCAATATTGCTTTAGAAGACGATGTGTTGATCAGTGAAAAAGCGTGGCGAATGGTTGGGTCACGTAGTTTTATTGAAGTGAATACGAAGGTGTCGGTTGAGGTGTTATTGCGTGGGCTGATTATTCAGTCAGGCAATGATGCTGCGGTAGCCTTGGCTGAACATATCGCAGGCAGTGAAGAAACATTTGCCCAGATGATGAATCAATATGCCCAGCAGTTAGGGATGTTTAATACCAATTATCAGAATGCGACGGGCTTGCCGGGCAAGGAGCATTATACGACGGCGCAAGATATTTCGACCTTGTCTGCTGCCGTTATTCGTGATTTTCCTGATCATTATGCTTGGTATGCTGAAAAAGAATTTACCTATAACAATATTACGCAGCATAACCGGAACAAGCTGCTGTGGCGTGATAAGAGTGTAGATGGCCTAAAAACTGGCCATACAGAAGAAGCGGGTTATTGTCTCGCTGCCTCGGCAAAGCGTGACGGTATGCGGTTGATTTCAGTTGTGTTGGGGACACGTAGTGAAAATGCGCGAGCACAAGAAACGCAAAAATTATTCAATTATGGTTTCCGTTTCTTCGAGACCCATGATTTATATCAAGCTGGTCAACAGATTGCTGATAGCAAAGTGTGGAAAGGTGCGACGGATAAAGTGGTTTTAGGATTAGAGAAGCCTTTAACAATTACAGTCCCACGCGGCCGTTATGGGGAATTGGTTGCGACGACTAATATACAAAAGCCGATTATTGCACCTATTGAAGTCGGGCAAGTATTGGGTGAAGTTGATATTCATTTAGCCGGTGAATTGGTTGCGACGAAACAATTAGTTGCTATTGAAGCAGTAGAAAAAGGCAGTTGGTGGCGTCAACTATTAGATACATTGCTGATGCTAATTTGGGGCTAAAGTCAGTGACTGATGTTTTTGTTAATGGCGATTTTATAGCATCTGACCAAGCGACAGTGTCTGTTTTTGACCGTGGTTTTTTGCTGGGTGATGGCGTGTATGAAGTGATCCCTGTTTACGCGGGTCGTTGCTTTAAATTAGCAGGACATTTAAACCGACTTCAAAATAGTTTGGCGGGCGTCAAGATGGCCAATCCTTATAAAGAGGAAGAATGGGAAACGTTGTTGGATACGCTTATTACCCGTAATGGTGGCGGCGATCAAGCCTTATATCTGCAAGTGTCTCGCGGTGTCGCACCGCGTGATCATGTCTTCCCTGAGAATGTTGCGCCTAGCGTGTTTATGATGACGAACCCATTACAGGCAAGGTCTGAGCAGGTTAAAACACAAGGTATAAAAGCCGTGACGTTGGCTGATAGCCGTTGGCAACGATGTGATATTAAGGCGATTAGTTTATTACCGAATAGTTTGCTGAAACAGGAAGCTAAAGAGGCCGGCGCTGATGAAGCGTTATTGATTCGTGATGGTTTTATGACAGAAGGTTCGGCCAGTAATAGTTATGCCGTCTTTGATGGTGTTATTTATACCGCGCCAAAGAATAATCACATTTTGCCGGGTATTACACGTGATGTGGTGTTATCACTGGCAAAACAAGCGGGAATTGAGGTAGTTGAAGAAGCAGTCTCTGAAGCGCGCTTGGTCGGTGCGGATGAATTGTGGGTGAGCAGCTCTACCAAGGAAGTGCTGCCGATCACGACTTTGAACGGTCAGGGTGTCGGATTAGGCAAGCCAGGTATGGTGTGGCAACAGATTGATGCTTTGTATCAGCAACAAAAGCGGAGGCATTGTGATGGCAGTTGAAGAGCGTGACACCTTAATTGAATTTCCTTGTGAGTTTGATATTAAAGCGATGGGCTTGAGTGGCCCTGAGTTTGATGCGACTGTCGTGGGTATTGTGCGTGAATACGTTGACGATATAAAAGAAGGTGCGGTTAAAACGAAGCAAAGCTCAGGGGGTAAATTCACTTCTGTAACGGTGACAGCCTACGTTGAAAGCCAAGTCCAATTAGATACCATTTATCGGGCCTTAAGTAGCCACAACTTGGTTAAATACATTCTTTAATCACCGATGATAATTAAAGATTTGGGCTTAGTTGACTATGGGTCGACCTGTCTTACTATGCAAAACTTCACTGTGAACAGAGGCGCTGAGACAGCGGATGAATTGTGGCTGTTAGAACATCACCCTGTCTTTAGTCAGGGTATGAATGGGCAAGCTGAGCATGTGCTGGATTTAGGCCAAATTCCTTTGGTTCAGTCAGATCGGGGCGGCCAAGTCACGTATCATGGGCCGGGTCAGCTGATAGCCTATACTTTATTTGACTTGAGGCGTTTAGGGATCGGTGTCCGTGAGATGGTGAACCGATTAGAAAACAGTGTGATCGCAATTTTAGCTGAGCAAGGAATTGAGGGCTATTCTGACGCCGATGCGCCGGGTGTGTATATTGCCGGTGAAAAACTGGCTTCATTAGGATTAAGAGTAAAGCGGGGTGCCTGTTATCATGGCATCAGTATTAATGTTGATATGGACTTATCGCCTTTCTTGTCAATTAACCCATGTGGTTATCAGGGAATGAAAATGACGGATTTGAAAAGCTTAGGGTGTGCGTTATCAATGGCGCAAGTGAAACAACAATTTGTTGCTGCTTTAACGCAACAGATGAAATAAAGGTGTTTGAATGTCTGAAATAGGCCGTGAAAAACGGGATGTGAGTGCATTAAGAGGTGAATCAAAGGTTTCTCGGATTCCGGTTAAAGTGATACCGAGTGATCCGAAAAGAAAGCCTGCATGGATACGCGCTAAGGCGCCTGTCACACCTGAAGTTGTGCGTCTAAAAGCGTTATTACGTGAGCATGACCTGCATACGATTTGTGAGGAAGCAGCTTGCCCGAATTTGGGGGAGTGTTTTACCCACGGTACGGCGACGTTTTTGATCATGGGACAAATTTGTACACGCCGGTGTCCTTTTTGTGATGTGGCGCATGGTAAGCCTGATCCTTTAGATGAAAATGAGCCTGCCCATTTGGCGAAAACGATTGCAGCGATGCAATTAAAACATGTGGTCATCACCTCAGTTGATCGTGATGATTTACGTGATGGTGGTGCAGGACATTTTAAAGCTTGTATTCAAGAAGTTAGGGCGCAATCACCAGAGACTAATATTGAAGTTTTAGTCCCAGATTTTCGCGGGCGAATTAATGTTGCGTTGGAAGTGTTAGCTGACGATCTTCCCGATATTTTTAACCATAATCTAGAAAGCATTCCGCGTTTATATAAAGCTGTTCGGCCCGGTTCTGATTATCAGTGGTCTTTAGATTTGATTAAAAACTTTCAGGAACAACATCCTGAAGTGCCGACTAAGTCCGGCCTAATGCTTGGCTTGGGTGAATCAATGGATGAGATTAAACAGGTGATGCAAGATTTGCGTGATCATGGCTGTCGTATGCTGACGTTAGGGCAATATTTACAACCAAGTCGCCATCATTTGGCGGTAGAGCGGTTTGTGACGCCTGCTGAGTTTGATGAGCTTGCTGTTGTGGCTAAAGAGATGGGTTTTGAGCATGTGGCGAGTGGGCCAATGGTGCGTTCGTCATATCATGCTGATTTACAAGCACAAGGCGAACACGTCTCTTAGTTAACCTATGTTATCTATTGTTTTTAAAGGATAAAATAGTTAAAGGTGTACATTTTTTTGTATCACGTATAATGCTGTGATGAATTTGAACTGCATAGATAGAACGTGAGGCCATAGGATGAGTGATTTTTTACCCGGGCTGGAAGGCGTTGCTGCCACTAAATCTGCCATTTCGTTTATTGATGGCGAACAAGGCCTGCTCTCTTATCGTGGCTATCCATTAGAAACGTTGGCTGAAAATAGTAGCTTCGAGGAAACGACCCTATTACTGCTTAACGGCGAGTTGCCTTCTGCGGCTGACTTAGCAGGATTCACCAAAAAATTAAGAAGTCATTACCGGATTAAATATCATATCCGTGAAATGATGTATCACTTTCCATCCACCGGCCACCCGATGGATATGTTGCAGACTGCGGTATCAAGTTTAGGCATGTTTTATCCTGGTACGGAGTGTTTGACAGACTCTGATATCTGTGAAGATTTAAATTATGTTCGCAATATGACCGTTAATATTATTGCTCAAATGGCCCCATTAGTCGCCATGTGGCAGCATATTCGTCAGGGTTATGATCCGATAGAACCACGTGAAGATCTGTCGGTGGCCGAAAATCTATTGTATATGTTCAATGGTAAAGAGCCGGATCCCATGTTGGCAAAAATCATGGATATTTGCCTGATTTTACATGCTGAACATACTTTAAACGCATCGACATTCTCTGCCTTAGTGTCAGGTTCTACTTTAGCCACACCTTACAGTGTGATTTCAGGTGCGATTGGTACTTTATCAGGCCCATTGCATGGTGGAGCGAACTCTAAAGTCGTTGAAATGCTGAAAGAAATTGGCGGTGTAGACAAAGCGGAAGCATGGGTTGATAACGCCTTAGCGAATAAAGAAGTCATCTGGGGAATGGGTCACAGAGAGTATAAAGTTAAAGATCCGCGTGCAACGATTTTACATAAATTGGTTGCCGAATTAATTGAAGATCGTGGAAGTAAACTCGATAGTACTTTTGAAACGGCGATGAAAGTTGAAGAAATTTGCGTTGATCGCCTGGGTCACAAGGGTGTTTATCCGAATGTCGATTTCTACTCAGGTATTTTATATGCTGAGATGGGTATTCCAGCAGATCAATTTACCGCTTTATTTGCGGTGGCACGTTCAGCAGGTTGGTTGGCGCATTGGCGTGAGCAAATTTCAAATAACCGTATTTATCGTCCGACGCAAATCTACATAGGCAGTGAAGTACGTGATTACCTACCTATGACGCAACGTTAATATAGTTTTGAATTAACAGATAATCGTTTTACTGTTTTCACCTTGTTGCTCGCGTACTAAGCGTGGGACTAAGTAACCAGACAGTTTGGTTCTTAATTGCTTGATTAACGCAATGCCTAATTCCTCTGATACATCAAAGTGTCTTGCGCCTGCGACCGGATCGAGTAAGTGCAAGTAGTAAGGAAGTACACCTACATCGATTAGCCGCTCACTGAGCATTGTGAGGGCTTCTAGGGAGTCATTAACCCCTTTCAATAATACGGCTTGATTGAGTAATTGTACTTTGCCCTGAGCCAACGCCTCAAGTGCGTCAGCTTCGGGCTGTGTTAATTCTTGGCTATGATTAGCGTGAATGACCATCACAACTTGAAAGCGCGTCGACTTTATCCAAGCTAATAAATCAGCGTTAATACGTTCAGGCAAGACAACCGGAAGGCGGGTATGGATGCGTAGGCGTTTGATGTGGGGAATCTTTTCAAGCTCTGCGACCATCTGAGTTAATTTTTGATCACTTAATGCTAAAGGATCACCGCCACTCAATATGACTTCATTGAGTGATTCATCTTGTTGTAATGTCGTTAATGTTTGTTGCCATTGGCTGGCTAATGGATTGCTGTCGTTATAGGGGAAATGGCGTCTAAAACAATATCGGCAATGAATGGCACAGGCGCCTGTCGTTAATAGTAGGGCACGACCGTGGTATTTTTGAAGTATGCCGGGGCTGGTGATGGCCAATTGGTCGCCCACTGGGTCGGTGACAAAATTATCATCGGTGATGTCTTCATCAATCAATGGAAAAACTTGGCGTAATAAGGGATCAAGCGGGTCGCCATGGCGCATTTTATTGATATAGCTTTGTGTCACACGCAGTGGAAACTGTTTAAGCGCAGTAGCATCAATAGCAGTAAGGCGATCGGTTAAACCAAGCTGTGCCAAGAGTTCTTTCGGATCTTTAATGGCATTGGCTAAGGCGGTCTGCCAGCCTTGTTTTGGTAACACCGTGGGTGTTTGAGGTATCATATTGTGCCTAAGACTATAAACAGACGATGATCGTCCCCTAAAAGAGGTTGCTATGGCAAGTGTAAGTACAAATCAATTTAAATCTGGACTTAAATTTATGCTGGATGGCGATCCTTGCAGCATCATCGAAAACGAATTGGTTAAACCAGGTAAAGGCCAGGCTTTTAACCGTGTTAAATTTCGTAATTTAAAAACAGGGCGTACCAATGAGCGGACTTTTAAATCTGGCGAGAGTGTAGAAAGTGCTGACGTTATTGAGGTGGAATTAGAGTATTCCTATACTGATGGCGAGTTTTGGTATTTTATGGATCCGGTTTCGTATGAGCAACATGCGGCGGATGCCAATGCGATTGAAGATTGTAAGAAATGGCTAAAAGAGCAATATGTTTACACCGTGACACAGTGGAATGGCACCCCGTTGTTGGTGACGGCGCCTAACTTTGTGAATTTAGTGGTTGCTGAGACCGATCCAGGTTTGAAAGGCGATACAGCGGGTACAGGCGGCAAGCCTGCGACATTAGAGACCGGTGCCGTGGTGCGTGTGCCCTTATTTATGAATATTGGTGAATTGCTGCGTATTGATACTAGAAGCGGTGAGTATGTTGAGCGTGCCAAAGACTAATATCATCTTCGGTTTTTATGCCATTACGGCGTTATTCCACATACTCGATTGGTCATATATTAATATATGTTCCCGCTCTGCGTGTGCGAAATGCCTTGTACTGACATAAAACCCTTTGATGATGTGTAAACGGTGCGGCGTTATTTTTGTACTCGACGGGTCACCTATTCCAATAGGCTCCCACTCTCCGTGCAAAAAATGCCTTGTTATACGACAAAATCTAAACGCTTAAACTATATATCCCATGGAAAACGATTGGCGACCATCGGCTAGCATAGAAACAATGAAAAGGCGGGCACAGCTATTGGCTGATGCCCGCCTTTTTTTTGCACAAAAGCAGGTGCTAGAAGTCGAGACGCCTATTTTGTCTCAGGCTGCGCCAACGGCGCCGTATTTGGATAGCTTTAAGACTGATTACATTCCCATCGGCACAGATCAAAAACAGGATTTTTACTTACAGACTTCTTCTGAATTTGCGATGAAACGGTTATTAGCAGCTGGTTCAGGTTCTATTTATCAAGTTGCCAAAGTATTTCGGAATGGCGAGTCTGGTAAGCACCATTCACCTGAATTCACGATGTTGGAATGGTATCGGGTTGAATTAACATTAGAACAGTTAATGGATGAAGTGGCTGAGTTATTAACATCGTTAGCAGACTTTTCTGATGCTATTCGTTTGTCTTATGCTGTTGTTTTTAAAACGTACTTAGATTTAGATGTGTTTGATTGCGCTGATGCAGATCTTAAATCGCTCGCTTTTACGCATATACCTAGCTTGGCCGCTGATTTTGAGTTGGATCGCGATGGCTGGTTAGAGCTAGTGATGAGCGAAGTGATTGAGCCAAAGTTAGCTGAATTAAATCAACCTGTTTTTATCTATGATTTTCCTGCTTCTCAAGCACAATTGGCAAAAGTAAAGATAGATGGGCGGGGTAATCAAGTTGCGGCTCGTTTTGAACTTTATGCTGGCGGTTTGGAATTAGCCAACGGTTATGATGAATTATTGGAAGCACAAGCACTCAGGCAACGTTTTGAACAAGATAACCAACAACGCCAGCGTCTGGGTAAACCCGACATGCCAATTGATGAGAATTTGTTAGCTGCAATGCAAGCGGGTCTGCCGCAATGTACTGGTGTAGCTTTGGGTTTGGATCGCGTATTGATGTTGATTTTAGATCAAAGCAATATTAAACAGGTTCAAAACGTCACTTTTTAATGTCTCTTATTTCACACGAATAGCGTTTAGCGGCTGCTGTTATTAAAGGGGTTTAAGTATATTGGTCAATTTTCGGCATGATGTTTGTTCTAAAATGAATTCTAATTATTCCATTAAATTCGGCAACCAAAGCGTGATCTCAGGAAAGGCAATCACGAGGGCTAATACGATCAGCTGAATGATGATAAAGGGCACAATGCCTTTATAAATCGATTGTAATGTTAAATCGGGTGCACTGGCTTTTAAATAAAATAAAGAAAAGCCGAAAGGTGGCGTTAGGAATGAGGTTTGTAGGTTTAGCCCAATCAATAAAGCAAACCAAAGTGGGTCTAGACCAAGGTGAATGGCTACTGGCGCAATAATGGGTACGACGATAAAACAGATTTCGATAAAGTCTAAGAAGAAGCCAAGTAGGAAAATGAGCAACATGCTCAGTAGCAGGAAGGTCCATTTTCCACCGGGTAATTGGTCGAAGATGTCGAAGATGAGATCGTCGCCGCCCATGCCAACGAAGACGAGGCCAAAAGCCGTGGCGCCAATGAGAATTAAAAAGACCATGCTGGTTAAGCGTGTGGTTTGTTGCATTGCCTGATTAAGGTTATTTAAGGTTAACTTGCCATGCATGACCGCAAGTAGCATGGCCCCTAAGGCGCCGACTGCGGCAGACTCTGTTGGTGATGCAACACCAAAGAAAATTGAGCCTAAGACAGTGATAATTAACGCCAGTGGTGGCAATAAACTTTTCATTACTTGTATGGCGAGATGTCGATGTTCACTTTGGTCGAGTTTGATAGCTGGTGCCATATCAGGGTGTCGCCAAGCAACAAAGGCAATATAGGTCATATAGGCGAGAACGAGCATCATACCGGGCACAGCAGCGCCCATGAAGAGTTGTCCGACGGGTACACCAATGACATCACCGAGTAAAATTAAGATGATGCTGGGCGGAATGATTTGACCTAATGTACCTGAAGCTGCGATAGTGCCGCCGGCTAAAGTAGGTGCATAGCCATGCTTCAACATGGCGGGCAGGGCAATCACAGCCATGGTGACAACTGATGCCCCGACGACGCCCGTTGTCGCTGCTAATAAGGCACCGACAATAACGACGGAGATGGCAAGACCACCTCGCACACGTCCGAACAGTTTGCCCATGGTTTCGAGTAATTGTTCGGCAATGCCTGACTTTTCTAGCACCACGCCCATGAAGACGAAGAGCGGCACGGCCAGTAAGGTGAAGTTGGTGATGATGCCCCAAATTCTCAGTGGCAAGAGGTCAAAGAACTCGATGCCTAAGAAAATACTACCAAAGCCGAAGGCAACTGCACCCAAAGTGAAAGCAATTGGGAAGCCGAGTAATAGTAACAGAAACAACACGGCAAACATGACTAAGGCCCAGACTTCCATTATTTGGGTTCCTGCTGGCTTAGCCTAAGACTGTTTCTAAGGAGTTCGGCTATGCCTTGTAAAATCAGCAATCCGAAAGCGATGAGGATGCTCCCTTTTAGCAAAAATCGATGGGGTAGGCCGCCGGGATCTGGCGAGCCTTCATTATAGTAAAAGGCGTTTTCCACAAATGGCCATGTGGTTGTCAATATCAGGATACAAAAGGGCATTAAAAAAAATAAAATACCGAAAATATTAATCAACGCTCGGTGTTTGTCTGATAAAAGGCGGCTTTGATGAATCAAATCAACGCGGACGTGACCATCATGTTTTAAGGTATAAGCACTGCCGACTAGGAAGATAAGCGCAAAAAGATGCCATTGCAGTTCTTGTAATGCGACTGATCCTTGATTGAAGAAATAACGCATGGCAACGTCATAACAAATGAGCAGCACCATGGCGAGGACGAGCCAAGCGGTCATGCGGCCGATCCAGTCATTGAAAGTATCGATACCATTGATGATTGTTTTGGTCATAAGGTGGGTTAGTTGCCGTTTTGTTTAGTGTGAAAGTGTCCCATAAACGGGGCATAAGCTCTAGTATTAAAAGATAATTAAGGGTTATAACTTGGTGTCAATAAACAAGAAATGGTAAAGTGGTGGTTGAAAAACTATTTTTAGGATGTTCGATTATGATCACCGTTATTTCACCTGCTAAAACGCTTGATTTTGAATCCCAACCGATTACGAACTGTCATACTCAACCCAAATTTTTGGCACAATCTCAAGCATTGATTGATGAGTTACGTGAATTATCCGCGCCTGGCATTGCGACGTTGATGAAGTTGAGTGATAAGTTAGCTGGTTTGAATATGGGACGCTTTCAAACTTGGACAACGCCATTTAGTTTGGGTAATTCGAAGCAAGCCGTGTTGGCATTTAAAGGTGACGTCTATACGGGTCTTGATGCTGACACAATGGATGACGAAGGTTTGGCGTTTGCCCAACAGCATTTGCGTATTTTGTCGGGTTTATATGGTGTGTTAAAGCCATTGGATTTGATTCAACCTTACCGTTTGGAAATGGGCACACAGTTTGCCAATGCAAAAGGTAAAAACCTTTATCAGTTTTGGGGTGGTCAACTTCGTGAAGAGATTGAAGCGGAAGCGTCACAATCTGATGCAGTTTTGGTTAATTTGGCCTCTAATGAATACTTTAAAGCGTTAGAAGCAAAGAAGTTGAGTACACGGATTATTACGCCAGCGTTTAAAGATATGAAAAATGGTCAATATAAAATCATCAGTTTTTATGCTAAGAAAGCACGCGGTTTAATGAGCCGTTATATTATTGATCACCGGATTAATGATCCTGAGCAACTGAAAAACTTTGATAGTGATGGTTACCGTTTCAGTGCTGAGATGTCAGATGGCGATGACTGGGTCTTTATTCGCGGCCATGCTGAGTAATTAGCCTTCCACCTTGGGTTTTTTTACTTGTTTTGCCATTTCATTACAGATTTCGAACTTGGCAATTAAGGGTACATGATCAGACAGGCGGCGCCATAAGTTATAACGTGGCCGTTCACAGCTTATCGGTTTGACCTTGCGATAATAGACCCGGTCCATTTTTAACATCGGTAACCAGGCTGGGAATGTTCTTGCATGCCTATTGTGCAAAGTATGGTGGGTTTCTTGTAGGTTTAACTGTTCTGAAAAATGTTTTTCGGCTTTCTCACTCCAATCGTTAAAGTCGCCGGCAATAATGAGTGGGGCATTGTCTGGTACATGGGCTTCGATACGTTCCGATAAAATTCTAATTTGTTGTTTGCGCTCGAGGTTCATTAAGCCTAAGTGAATGCAAATAATATGTAAATCCTCATTAATGTCAGGTAGGTTAATGACGCTGTGTAACAGGCTTCTACTTGCCCATGAGAGCGCTGAAACATTGATGTTTTCCCAACTAATAATGGGATGTTTGCTTAAAATGGCATTGCCATGATCTCCAAGGTGATAACGGGCATTTTTACCATAGGCGATATGTGGCCAAACGCCTTCAGCAATATATTCAGCATGCGAGTTATCAGGCCAACCGGATTGGGTTATTTCGTGTTGCTTATGTTCACCTTGGACTTCTTGCAGTAATAAAATATCTGCATCCGCTTGGATGAGGGTCTCGCGGAGCCGTGGCAAGACAAAGTGTCGATTACCAGCGCTAAACCCCTTATGAATATTATAGGTGAGGATGCTAAGTTCAGTTTGATGCATAGTCCGTGCTAACTGTATTTTTAATGCTCTCTCACTTTATCAGAAGCCGATCCTTTTGGGGTAAGATTTGATAAATTAACTGCTATCTTATTGAGATGGCCCAATTGACAACGTGTGAGCCATTGATTGGTGATTTTTTATGATTAGAAAAGGGAGTGAAACTAATGACAATTGAAGCGAAAGGCCGTTGCTTATGTGGTGCTGTCAAAATAGAAGCTAAAACGTTGGCGAGCTCAATGGGTGCTTGTCATTGTTCGATGTGTCGAAATTGGTCAGCAGGGCCCTTCTTTGCTGTCGACGGACAACAAGCGGTCATAATTGTGGGTGAAGATAAAGTGAGTCGATATGATTCTTCAGAGTGGGCAGAAAGGGCATTTTTTTCAGCTTGTGGCACCCATTTGTTTTATCGTTTAACCCAGACTGATGTGACGTTTTCTAATGTTTTTGTGGCGCGTTTTACGCCTTCTTCAACGGCATCATCAAAGCTTTTAGATGATGTTGCGATAATTTCTGTAACTCTGCCTACTGACATGATATTTTCCTTGTTGTTGTTAAATGGGCTTGGTCATTAACTATATTAGTATAGAGTGCCAATCTGAATCATCACTGAATGAGCTTCAGCACTTGTGGCATTGCTGGATTTTCCGGTGATATTGCTTTGTGAGGGCAGGCATCGACGCAGGCATAACAGCGAATACATTGGTCATTGTTGATTAAAAGTGTGCTGTAATACAGACCAGAGGTTCGTCCGGGCCTGATGGTTTCGATGTCAGTGAGCCCTGTTTGTCGTGAATGACTAAAGGCACTGGTTTCAACGATGCAGTTAGCGAGGGGTTTGACTAATAGGCACTCGTCACAAAGCGTGCATTTTCGATTATCAATGACTGGTGCAGGTGACCGGATATCTTCAAATTTGTCATATCTAATAGCTTCGGAGGGTAATCCAGCATCTTGTAATACCGTAAGGCCATGATCAATCATTGCTGGCGGGCCACAGAAGAATGCCTTGATGTGATTGATATCCAGTTGTCGGGTATCAATGTAATGGCTTTTTAAATACTCGGTGACAAGCCCTCTGGGGCCTTGCCAGTCACAGTCATGGGATTCTTCTGATAAAATGGGGATGAAGGCGAAGCTGTGGTCAGGGTGCCATTGTTGCTTGATGGCTTCCATTTCTTCAAGACAATAGAGATCAGCTTGTGTTCTAGCGCCATAAAAAAATAAACAGTCGCGAGCGAGTGATTGATGGCTGGCTTGTTCAACAAGGGCTTTGATGGCACTCATACCACTACCGCCTGCGATACAAACAATGGTGTCGTTAGTATTATCAAGACCAAATTTTCCCATTGGGCCGCTGACGGTGACGTTTTCTTTGGTGCGTTGTTTTTGTTTAAACCAGTCTGATAATTCACCGCCTTCAATTAAGCGAATAAAAAAGGTGACTTGGTTTTTTTTCTCGAGTATGGGGGCTTTAGCAAAAGAATAGGCACGAGGTCGGTCGATGCCATCGACTTTCAGCGTACCGTATTGACCTGCTTTGGCATTGAAAGAGGGCGTGTTTTTGTCGCAGGTGACGGTGACTTCAATCGTGTCGTGAGTGAGATTGGTAATTTTAGTTATTTTACCCGGACGGCTATTGACGCGTTTACGTTGAATGGCAGTATCAGGTGAGGGTAATAGGTTATCAAAGGGGTCGTTAAAGCCACTGGTTTTAATCGTTGTCATGATTAAAATATCCCTTGGTGTACTTTTTTAGCAGCAGCGATAATTTGAGCGTCAGTGGCTTTGATGTCTTTGTTTTTTGGATCGTCACGCCAGCGTCGGATATAGCCTGCTTTGCCACCCCACTTGTCCAAGATATCTTTTTTAACTTGATCACTCGCCAGTTCGACTTCTGCTAAGCAGGAATAGAAGGTGGGGCTATTACCAAAATCGGTGAGCATTTCGGAGTTGAGGGCGTTAATGTTAACACCCCCATAGGTGTTGCTGCCTTTGAATTGTTTTTGGGTATTACAGACGCCGGAAATGAGCTTTTTGATAATGACGGCATGGGCGAAGGTTTCTCCTCGGTCGTTATAAATTCGGCAGAGATCGCCATCGGTAATGCTACGTTTTTTGGCATCTTTGGGGTTGAGTTCCACTGTTGGGCGAGACATCATCGCTTGTAGTCGCGGAACCGATTGGAATGAGTCACCGATAAAATAGTGTGAGGCACAACTTAATACTTGAAGTGGGAACTGTTTCCGTTTGGGATCTTCTTGGCCTTCTATTTCTGGTACGTAGCTAGGGAGTGGGTCGATGCCTTGTTTTTTCAAAGCGGCGCTGTAGATTTCGATTTTGCCACTGGGTGTAGGCCAACCCTGGTTTAAAAAGTCTCGGCGGTTTGTGCCAGTATTGGCTCTGGCCCAACCATTGGCTTTGAGTTCTTCGTAATTAATGCCTTCCATTAAGGGATTGACGGTATCGTCGACTAAGATATCGCGAATGATCTCTTCATCAGTTTGAGTGAAGGCATTATCCCCCGTATCGTTGTAACCCATTTTGTCAGCGAGTTTTCTAAACATTTCTGAGTTACGAACACTTTCGCCTAGTGGTTCAATGACGGGTTCGTTCATACCGTAATACCAGTTGCCGTAGGTGGCCACTAAATCCATGCGTTCGAGTTGGGTATCGGCGGGCAGAACGATGTCAGCATAGTTACAACTGTCGGTCCAAAAGGTTTCGTGAATGCCGACGAAGAGGTCATCACGCATCAGGCCCTTACGGACACCGTTAGTATTTGGGGCACAGTTGGCTGGATCGGAGTTGTAGATGAACATGGATTTAATAGGTGGGTCGAGCTGCTCGCCATCGTAGCCAATGTTGTCAGAAAGGGCCCGGCCGATTTGTACCATACTGATTTGACGTTTTTTCCCACGCTCTCCTAGGTCGGGGCGATGAAGTTTGTTGAGATCGTGGCGAAGCCACATTTCTTCGAGGTTGCCAAAACCTGCACCGCCACATTTTTCACGCCATGCTCCTGTGATGCAGGGTAGCGTTAAAATAGCACGAGACATTTGGCCAGAATTTTGATGACGATTTAGGCCATAGTTGGCTCTGATAACGGACTTTTTGGTTGATCCATACTCGAGAGCGAACTTTTCGATATTTTTGGCTTTGACACCGGTAATTTTGGCGACTTTTTCTAGGGTGTATTCAGGTAGCTTTTTGTCGATTAGTGCTTTCCAACCAACAGTTTTTTCTTTTAAGAATTCAACATCGTGCAAATTATTATCGACGATAACTTTCATCATGCCTAAGGCAAGTGCAGCATCCGTACCGGGCCGTGGTTGAATATGCCAGTCTGCCATTATGGTGGTGCGAGTTTCACGTGGATCGATGACAACGAGTTTGGCACCGCGCTCTTGGGCTTCGCGGATGAAGGGGATGGCGTGGACACCGGTACTGACTAAATTAGTGCCCCATAGGATAATAAGGTCTGCCTCTTGGGCTGCTTCATGGATCGATGTATTGGCATGTGCCATGCCGTATGTATGGAGGCCCGCCCACATAGCAGCATAGATACAAATCGATTGTTCTAGTCTAGCGGCTTCCATTTTATTCCAGAAGCGGCTGTCCATAGTCCAGTAACCCACCATGCCCATGGTGCCGGAGTATGAATAAGGTTGAATGGCTTCGGAGCCATAATCTTCGATGGTTTGTTTGAAATTGTCGGCGATGGTCGTGAGGGCTTCATCCCACGAAATGCGCTTAAACTTAGCACCGGGACCTTTAGGACCAACACGCTTGTGGGGGTAGAGGACGCGGTTGTCGTTATAAACAAAGTCCAAATAGTGATTCACTTTGTTACAAAGATGACCACGGGTGATCGGGTGAGTGGGGTCACCTTGTATTTGAATGGCCTTACCGGTGGTATCGTCTTTGGTGACGAGCATGGAACAGGAATCAGGGCAGTCATGTGGACACACAACATGGTGAACTGAAAAGCCTTCGGCTACCCCAATTTTATTACTTACTGCCATGCTATATTTTTCCCCGTTTTAGACGCTCACTCGAGCAAATAAGCAATTGAGACCTTATTAACGGGTGGGCAATCCGTTTAACAATCAAATAACGTTATGGTGGCTTCTATTCTTACAGTATTTTGTTAACTGTTCAATTCGAGTGTGGACTTGCTTTCCTGCGCATTAATTTAAGGTCTGTCCTATCACTTAATTATGTAAGTCAGATAGTAAAGCTTTGGTATCAAGTGATACAACCCAATAAAAGTAGGGGCTTTATGGGGTTATGTCTTAATAAGGGGTAATGAGCTAATGATCGGTGATGTTATTGGCTATTTAATGACGATATAATTTGCACGTAAATTTTCTTAATTCGCTTCTGAATTTGAATAAGTATTAGGATAAAGGATGAGCGTGGGACTTTCTTCTCTAAAAGGTACTTTTATTAGCTTGCTGCTTATTGCCGCTGTGGGTGCTTGGGCCTTGTCAAAGCCGGAAGCTGAGGCAGCAAATTCAGCCCAAGCAAAGATGCTACCACCGCCAGCAGTCGAAGCCATGACCGTCATGCCTTCATTGTTACGTATATGGACAGGGTATTCGGGTAAGTTTGCAGCGGTCGAGACTGTCGACATTAAGCCATTGCTAGGTGGCGGTATCGAGTAAGTCTTATTTCAAGAAGGTGAGTTAGTTAAAGCTGGGGCTCCCTTATTTTTGATTGATTCAAGGCCTTTTGAAGCGACGGTAAAAAGGGTCGAAGCGCAATTAGTCTCGGCACGTTCTCGCTATAAACGAGCTGAACAAGAATTAAAAAGAACGAAAGGCCTTGTTAATAAAAAATTGATTTCACAAAGTTTATTTGATCAAGCTAAAGCTAAAGCAGAGTATGAAGTGTCTTTGGCCTATTCTTTACGCCGATTTTTTATGTGCTTATGAGGAAGTTTGAAGGACGGGCATACAAAATAAACTAATTCGGGTTGTTTTCTAAGATAGTAGACAGGGAATTTTATGTCTATAGGAAGAACCTTGGTTATTGGCAGAGTGTGTATTCTCCTAAGGTAATTATTGATGGGCAGCAAGCGCTTTTTCCTAAAGAAGGTTACGCGGTGGTGAGTGTTAAGCCGGGTGAATACAAGGTACTTTTCCAACATCATGAGAATTCAGGCTATCCAGACACATTTTTAATTCTTAGTGCTGAAGAGGAGAAACAATATTTTATACGGTTAGATGATCCTACAGCGGGTTTTGATATTCCAGCCCCAGGTGTTGCACTGGCCAATTACCAATCCACTATGAAGTTATTACCCTCTGATATTGGGTTAAGGAAATTGAGGCCGACTCGCGCAGTGCGATTTGGGTTGATAGAGTGAACGTGATTAATTCCAAGTTTGCTGGCTGTATTCAGTGTCTTCACTAACTTAGCCATATCCTGTTTAGATTTTACTCTCCCATTGTTCTTCAGGTACTCTGACTATATATTTTTTATCAAAGAGAAATAGCTGTCCACTCGGGAGAAATACAGTAGCGTTTGTTATTTCTGAAGAGTTTTTCAAATAGATTTTATCTCAAATGTTTATCTCTATACTGCGTTTGGCTATTGTTCCGTCTTGTATGAGTGCAAAATATGGTTTGACTTCTATGATACGTAAGCCAGGTTTGACGCGTGCAGATACAGAGTATCCCGGTCTCAATGAACCAATATAGTTCTCATCAATGTAAACCCTCAGATCTACGGCTAAACCAACCCATTCTTTTTTCGGTTTATAGATATATAGAATTCCAGAATTGGATTCGTTTAAAGATGGATCAAGGAATAGAGCTGGTTTGGCAGAGCATGCAGATAGTATGAGTATAGACAAAGAGAGAATGAGTGACCTAATACCTTTATGGTTATACACTTAAATTCCAATTTTCAAATGTTCAGTACCGTAATAGTAAGTTAATCTAACTTAATCTGGCTAGCCTTAATTATTAAAGATTATTTCACCCCTTGAACTTTTAAACCTAGCCCCCATTTGTTGACTTTAAGATAAACAAAGCCGATGGAGGCAGTATTTCAATGACCGTTGTAGCAGAAAAAGAAACGTTAGGTTTTCAGACTGAAGTCACCCAATTATTGGATCTGATGATTCATTCGCTCTATAGCAATAAAGAAATCTTTATGCGTGAGTTGATTTCTAATGCATCAGATGCGTCGGACAAGTTACGTTTTGATGCATTGTCTGATGATAACTTGTACCAAGGTGATGCAGAGCTGAAAATCAGAGTGTCTTTTGATAAGGATGCCAAGACGATTACGATTACCGATAATGGTATTGGTATGAATCGCGAAGAAGTGATTGCGAACATCGGTACGATTGCGAATTCGGGTACTAAAAAGTTCTTCGATAAAATGACGGGCGATCAATCAAAAGATTCACAGTTGATTGGTCAATTCGGTGTTGGTTTTTACTCTTCGTTTATCGTTGCTGACAAGGTGATATTAAGAACACGTCGTGCTGGTGACGATGCTGATACGGGTGTTGAATGGACATCAGAAGGTAAGGGCGAATTTACTATCGAGAATATCGATAGAGAAATGCGCGGTACTGAAGTTATTTTGCATTTACGCGATGACCAAGATGAGTTCTTAAATAGCTGGCGTTTACGTAACTGTATTACAAAATATTCTGATCATATTGATCTGCCGATCATAATGAAAAAAGAGCCTGTGCCTGATGAAGATGGCAAGATTGATGACAATGCTGAGCTTGAAGATGAAACAGTCAATAAGGCAACGGCGTTATGGACACAGTCTAAGGGCGACATCAGCGAAGATGAATATAAAGAGTTTTATAAGCAAATCTCGCATGATTACCAAGATCCATTAAGCTGGAGCCACAATAAAGTTGAAGGTAAGACAGAATATACGTCATTACTTTATATTCCTTCAACGGCACCCTATGACTTATGGGATCGTGAACGTACACAAGGCCTAAAATTGTATGTGAAACGTGTTTTCATTATGGAAGATACTGATGAGTTAATGCCACGTTATTTGCGGTTTATTCGTGGTGTGATTGATACCAATGATTTGCCGTTGAATGTGTCTCGTGAAATCCTACAAGGCAGTAAAACGATTGATAACATTCGTGCCGCTTCAGTGAAAAAGGTACTGAGTGTGCTAGCGAAAATGCAGAAGAATGATGCTGAGAAATATGCAACATTCTGGAAAGAGTTTGGCCAAGTCATTAAAGAAGGCCCGGGCGAAGATATTGCCAACAAAGAAGCGTTGGCTAAATTGATGTTGTTCTCAACGACTGAGACTGGCAGCGAAGACCAAACAGTAACGTTGGCTGACTATGTTGCCCGTATGAAAGACAAGCAAGATAAAATTTACTACATCACAGCAGAAAGTTTTGCCGCGGCTAAAAACAGCCCGCATCTTGAAGTATTTACTAAGAAAGGCATTGAGGTATTATTGCTCGCCGATCGTGTTGATGAGTGGTTAACGAATTCATTAACTGATTTTGATGGCAAGTCATTCCAATCTGTTGCCAAAGGCGATCTTGACCTTGGCGAACTCGCTGATGAAGAAGAGAAGAAAGCACAAGAAGAGACGGATAAAAACTTTGCTGATTTAGTTGAACGCGTTAAAACGAACTTGGGTGATAAAGTGAAAGATGTGCGTATTACGCATCGTTTGACCGATTCTCCAGCGTGTTTAGTGGTTGATGATACGGATATGAGTGCTAACCTTGAACGGATGTTAAAAGCAGCCGGTCAGGAAGTCGGTGGTACTAAGCCAATTTTTGAAATTAACCCAGAGCATCCAATTGTTGTTCGGTTGAATGATGAGTCTGATGATGCGCGTTTTGGTGATTGGTCTTCTATCTTATTTGACCAAGCCTTGTTAGCAGAAGGCGGCCAGTTGGAAGATCCGGCTAGCTATGTGAAACGTTTAAATACCTTATTATTATTAGTTGCATAAATGCATTGTTAATAAGCTAATCTGATGGTGTGGTGTCAGAACATCACGTCATCTGTTTAACAGTTAATGTAGAATGCTGGACATATCTTATGTCCGGCATTTTTTTTGGAAGATGAATGAAAGAAAGTAACGACACCCCGTCATTTCAATCTGATAGCTTGCAGCGTTTTATTTTTGATAATGCTGCCATTAGAGGAGAATGGGTCCATTTACATGACACATGGCAAGCTGTGACATCACGCCGTAGTTATCCTGTGGTGTTACAAACCCTCTTGGGTGAGATGATGTCAGCTGCTGCTTTGTTGGCCGCGACGGTTAAGATTGATGGCCGTTTGGTACTACAAATAAAATCAACCGGCCCAGTCAAAGTGCTGATGGTTGAGTGTACCAGTGATGATACTTTGCGGGCTTTCGCCCAGTGGGATGAAGATGCAGCAATGGCTGAGGATGCAACGTTAGTCGACTTGACCGGTGAAGGGACCTTGGCAATTACGATTGAAGTGGACGGTGCCGCACAACCTTATCAAGGTGTTGTTGCGCTCGATGGTGGCTCAATACCAGAATTACTGGAAACCTATTTTAGACAGTCTGAGCAACTCAAGACGCGGGTTTGGTTATCAGCCAATACTGATATGGCCGCGGGTTTGTTATTGCAGCAATTGCCGCATGCCGAACGGTCTACTGAAGAAGATGAAGAAGAGGCTTGGGTACGGATTAGCCATTTAGCATCAACAGTGAGTCAAGATGAGTTGGTGACATTAGGTGCCGGGACATTATTACATCGCTTATTTCATGAGGAAATATGCCGCTTATTGACGACAACGATATTAAGCTTTGCGTGCAGTTGCTCACGTGAAAGGGTGGCGAACACCATCAACTTATTAGGGCAACACGATGCGATGGAATTGGTTGAAGAGCAAGAGACAATCGAAGTGGCGTGCGAGTTCTGTAATGAACACTATTACTTTGATAAGGCTGATGTGGCTTTGATATTTGCTCATTCCGGTGCCGGTACAATTTTCGACTCTGGTACCGTTCATTAGCATTTTTTAGACTGGGTTATGGCACATATGATTATTGCCGGCGCCCTGTGAAATGCCTGTTTATGAGAAACAATACTGATGTTATTGGGTGTGACTAAGACTTAGTTATTTTGAGGCTGAAAAGCTGCCAACGAAGGTCTGTAACTTTTGCTGAATCAATTCATAAGTACTCACAATATTATCAGCAGCCGAGCCTTTTAAAACAGCCAAAGTCGATAATGTTTCTTGCGTTTCACCAAAACCGTTATTAATGGCTTCATCGATGGTTTTGGTCAAAAGCGTTTGCTGCTTCTTGTTCAGGTAGATCGGGACGTTGTTGTTGAAATAAGGGAAATAAAGCAACGCTAACTGAAAGAAGTCGATCTGCCGTGGCTTCTGGGCTGGCACCAATTGTCGACTGATATCTTGATTCACTGGCATTATTACGGAGCGTGCCATCGAATGCCGCATTGATATTGTCCAATGCTGCTTTATAAAATAACGAGAGTGGCTCATTGCCAGATGACAGGTTGAATTCAAGTGCCGAGCTTAAAATAGCAGCGTTAAGCTGTTTTTTAGCATCTTGGGGAGTTACTGCTTGGCTTTGACCTAGTTCGTCAGCAATATATTGCTTACTGTTTGTGGCTGTTATTGAAGTGGCTGATTGATTCAGCGGTTGAATAGCCATAAGTGGCTCCGGGTAATGATGCTTTACTATTATATAGGTATTGTTAAAGATAACTTGAGCTAGCCACGCTTTCTGATATATAGAGATTGATATGGTCTCAGAGTTGCATATTGCAGGACGTTTGGATGCTGACACAACAGGGTTGGTTTTAATTACTGATGATGGGCGTTGGTCATTTAATATTACAGCGCCAACTCAACAATGCCGTAAAGTTTACCGTGTAACCTTATCCAAGGGAATCGCCGAAGATGTGGCGTCTAAATTTGCGCAAGGTATTAAATTGCAAGGTGAGCAAGGGTTAACCACCCAGCTCCTTTTAAAGTGATTAGTGCCAAAGAGGTGATTTTAACCCTGACGGAGGGAAATTTTCATCAGGTAAAGCGCATGTTTTCTGCTGTAGGTAATCGTGTGGTGTCACTCCATCGTGAACAAGTCGGCGATATTGTTCTTGATGTTGACCTTAAGTATTGGCGTTATTTAACAGCGGATGAAGTAGAGTCTTTTGAGTCGTAATTCTATTTAAGCCTTTTTGTTTAAAGGGCTATGTCTATACATTGGCAGTGGTTGCTGTGTTAATCAGTGCATCAATCTCTTGGCCGATTGCGTTATGGTTTAACAGTTGATCAAACCATTGGGTCGCCACCGTGTCGCTTTGCAGTCCTAATAAGACGCCCAGCACATTACCCCGATGCACGTTGTCACCGCCTAGATTGGTATTCACTTGAAGTGCTTTCCAGGGGTCGTTTTGGTATTTGTAGGCTAAATACAATACAACAGGCCAGGAATCTGAAATATAACAGGCTCGCGAAAATACATGTCCTACGACATGATGATCGGGTAAGTTGCGTTTGACTAAGCCCGCGACATCCAAACCGGGTGAGCCTTTTCCGGCTTCTGTCAACAGTGCCTTAACACCATCTCCATCAGGCCCAGCCATAAGACCACACAACAATGTTACATAACGGTCACAGACTCGCATTAAGGATTCATCGGGATGGGTCAGCGCTAAATGTTCGCGACAAGTGATCTGTATTGCAGACTGGCTGGCACCTTTAAGACGTTCTGAAAAAACCAATGGGGCTATGGTGACTAATCCACCGATAGAAGCGGTGTCGTGTGTTTTCATGGCACACTTTTCTGGTTTGCGGCCTTGTGCAAAGTGTGCGAAAAATCCGCGATGATATGACTCAGCATAGGTGTCTGGGTGACGAGGTGGCTCTGCTGTCATAAACTCGATATAGGCGTTTGCAAATTTTTGTCTGTCATAGCTTTCAGGTGAATTAGCGACAACACGCATTATTAGGCGAGCGCAGTGGGCATTTAACGTATTCTCTCCTGCTGGCATGCCTTGATGATAATGCACATTGGGCGTATCCCAGAACTGAGCCTTATCTTTTAAAATGACATCACCGACAACTTCGGTGGCCGTTTTGCTAGAGGTATCACTAGACTGACGGCCGCCTTTGCGCTTCGAGTGTAGCGACATAATAGAAGAGGGGTGAAACTCTGGCGCGGCCTTAAACCGTTGAATACCACCGGGGAAAGCCAGTTCTATTTCTAGCGGTTGATAAAACCAGTGCACCGGCATGGCCAGCGCATCAGCAATGAATTGTGTTTTAAGGGCGTTGGCAATGCGAAGTGACTGAGTAGAGTTATGACTCACGAAAATACCTTTAGTTAGTAAGGGGAAAAGTAAGTCGCCACCTCGGATACATTAATGACCGATAATGAACTGGTTAGTTGCTTTGCTGTGAAATGTGTTTGAAAGGAACAACATAATAAACAATACATTTGACCTATTCAATACAAGGGTGTGTTTTGACAAGCATAGGGATTGGCCAAGTTTGGTGTTGATTGAATTAGGAGCGTTATTATCTTGGAAAGTAAAATAACCGAATTAAAAGGGTAGGGTCCAATTAATCTAACCTGCTTTAACCATCCTTATGATCAAGCGCCTTTAATATGGGTTCATTATGCAATCTATGAGATATATTAGTTTTTAGGGGGTAGATACTATGGAAAAAGTAATTAAGTTATCAGAAGAGCTTATCAGTGAAGCTATTTTAATTTTTATCCAATAAAAAAGCCTCAGTAGAATTCACTACTGAGGCTTCGATATGTGGTGATACTTATGAGCCGAATCGAATCGGCAGGGCTGTATAGCCAAAGGGTTTTAAGGATAAATCAAAAAAACTATAATTCAGCCGTCGTATCCCCTTCGTAGCACTGCTTTTTTAAGAATGACAGCTTCAACTAAAAGTCGTATATAAGACCCGCCCAAACAGTACGAGCAATATTAGGTCGAGCGCCATAAGGACTGCGAGAAATGATCTCTTGCCTGGCAAAGACATTAACAACCTTCACAAACACTTCGGGCCCTTGATAAAACTGATAACGACTGATTAAATCCACGGTTGTTAGTGCATCCGTTTCATCGAATGAATTATTGGATTTATTACAACCTTGGGTACTACACGTTTTATCAATGTATTTGGCAACGGCGTAGTTATTCCATCCGCTGTTATGTTCAAGACCAACTCGCAGACTGGCCATGTTTTCTGGAATGTTTGCTAAGGTCAGGTCAGGTATGCCGGCACTATCACCATTCGTTTCAGCGTTGGTGTAGGTGTAGGCTAGATCAACCGGGATATAAAAATCACCCAGTGTAAATAGAGAGCCTACTTGGAACTCTAGACCTTGAACAACAGCTCCGCCAGTTGACGAACTACCAGTATTCTGACCATTGGAACATGGTTTAGCATCTGAACAAAGTTCAGCATACTTGCTAAAGTCACTATAAAAAGCAATAGCTTCAGAGTGAAGCGGCCCGTTATTAAAACGTACGCCTAACTCGTAATTATCACTCTTTGCAGGTCCTTCACCATCCTTTGCACCACCACCCAGTGGTGTCATACCTTCATGGTAACCGGCCAATACAGACCAATTATCTGTCAAGTCATAGCTTGCAGCGATACCTGGCAAGTACTCACGGTACTCATTAGAACGTTGCTCGCTATCCTCAGCTAGCGTTGAACGATCGCTAGTAGCAAACTCCTTACGACTGGTTTCTATATCTTCCATACGCAAAGATAAATTAACTAACAACCGTTCAGTCACTTGATAATCATCCGTTATCCACAAGGCAATTGCATCTGCTTCTTCTAGACGATTATTACTACCACTGATCTCACCTGCTTTTTGACCTTGATAGACTAGGTGACCGTTAGTTTGATCGTAAATATCGACCGGTTGAAAGCGATCCATTTCATCATGATGGATGCGCGCACCAAAATTTAGATTGTGATCTGCAAGTTGCCAGTTGAAGTTAGCCTGGAGACCACGAGATTTATATTCTCGACTATTGTGTTTGAATTCCAAGCCAGTAACATCAGTAGTGCCATCAAGAACAGCTTGAGCTGCTGAATCACCGTTATTGGCATCATTGATATAGCCTTTACTGTCACCCGTCTTAAACCAGTCACGTTCAAATTCATTGTTATAAATCGTCACCATTGAGTTCAGGTTCTCCGTCCACTTAAAGCTGTGACTTAAATTAATGCCCCAGTGTTTGTTATCCATATTCTCGTTATTACTGAGTCCATAACGACGATTTTCATCGTTTTTGAAATCTGCATTTGTCAAACCAGTATAGGTTTCATCTGATGTTTCTGAAGAGAGTTGAAACTTCATTAACACTTTATTGCGATCATTTTCCCAAGAAAGTTTACCGACGTAATCTTCAATCTCAAAGCCTGTATCGCTATTACTACGGTCAATATCTTTAAAGCCTTCGTTGTCTCGCTGAACCGTTTCTAGTAAATAGCCCCACTGACCCGACTTGCCACCATAGTTTAGATGAAGATCAGTCGAACCTTCATCACTAACCAAAAGCATAGCTCTTCCCTTATTCTGCTCAGGGATAGGTGTTGAAACCAAGTTAACCACACCACCGACAGTCTGAGGACCGTGGCGTAATATTGCAGTACCTTTCAGTACTTCAATCGAATTCATACGCATAGTAGTGGGGAAATAATAGGCGGCAGGATTAGAATAAGGTGCTGGCGCAATTAATACACCATCTTCCATCAAGGTAATATTTTCGCTTCGACCTGGCGCCGCAGCACGAATACCGATATTAGGACGTAGACCGTTACCTTCTTCCTCCTGAATATAGACACCGGGGACTGTTTTCAACAGCTGATTAATGTCGGTCGAAGCTTCAACCGTTAACTGATCATTGCCAATAACCGAAGCAGATCCAGGTAATCTTCTAGCAGCTTCGGAATCACCAATAATAAACATTTGTCCCAATGCTATAGGACTTTCATCTGCTATCGCGGTATTGACCAAGCCCATAGAGATCACTGTCATCATGCTGCTGGCAAATAAGTTGCATTTACATTTCATAGTAGGAACTTCTCTTAATCAATTAAAAAACGTGGCCCCAGTCTAACTTTATTTGAATGCAAATGCAAACAGTTGTTATTTGCGTTCAGGATTGATCGAGATTTAGGCTTGGGTAAAATTTTTGCACGGCTTGATTTAAGTCTCTGTAGAGAATGAACAATACATTTGGTTTATTGAATATAGGGGCGTGTTTTGTCTAGGATAATGATTAGTCAGCTTGGTTTTGAATAAATTAGGCACAATATCAACTTGGAAAGTAAAATAACCGAATTAAAAGGGCAGTGTCTGATTAATCTAATTATCCTTAAAATAATGAAGCGCATTTAGTATAGGTTTTATTATGCAAGCTATGGCGTATGAGAGGTTGGATTTTTAAGATAAGGCAGATATTATGGTAAAAGCAATTAAGTTATCAGAAGAGCTTATTAGTGAAGCTGTTATCAACGGCAAAGCGCAGCACCATAGTGCGCCTAAACACATTGGGTATTGGGCAAGAATTGGTGAAATTGCTGATGAAAATCCAGATCTGCCTTATAGGCCTCATTAAAGGCGAAGTAATTGGCACTGAAGAAAACAAGGCTGCTGAGGTATCTGAGTATCAATTTGGATGATTGTTAAACAAACGGGTACCTTTAAACTCCATGTAAAAAAGATGTATCAGCAAGAAAAAGAAGCACTTGATGAGGCTATTCAGCAAATTATTTCAGATCCGTCTACAGGTGAAATGAAAATGAGTGATTTGGCTGTCATTCAAGTTTTCAAGTATAAATATAAGGTACAACTTTATTCACTGGCTCATGTCTACTTGGAAAAAGAACTTGTTTTAGCACTTATTGGGCAAGGAACTCCCGAAAACTTTTATCGTGAGTTGAAAATATTTTAATGAGGTATCTCGCGGAGGTAGATAATATTTAGATGCTTAAAGTGGTCTACAGTAATGATATGTTGCAGCTGGCGGCGAGGCTAGCCGAGCAGCAGCAACTAGCACCATTGCCGCCATTGGAAGCTGAAACCATTATTGTTCAGAGTAATGAGTTGTCGCGTTGGCTGTCTTTGTATTTAGCACAACATCATTCGATTGCTAGTCATATAGAGTTTCCTTATCCTTCGGCTTATATCTGGGCTTTATTCCGTCGTGTGTTGCCTGATATTCCTAAGGAGTCTGCCTTTAGTAAGGATGCAATGACATGGCGAATATTTGATGTATTACCTGTGTGTGCTAAACAAGCTGGTTTTGAGCCGGTGGCTGGCTATTTAGGTGAGGCTGATGATCGTGACGATGCAGTAAAGCGTTACGGCTTGGCGCATCTTATTGCTGATAGTTTTGATCAATATTTAATGTATCGACCGGACTGGGTGCAAGAGTGGGAGCAACCGGGGACACAGTTACCGCATTGGCAAGCAATGTTGTGGCAGCGTTTGACTGCTGAAGTGCCTCAGCCTGCGATGCATCGGGCAAATTTATTAGAAAGCCTAAAAACCCATTTACAAACTTGTACCGAAAGGCCTGCTGGTTTGCCAACACGATTGGCTATTTTTGGTGTGTCGGCTTTACCGCCGGTGTATTTGGTTTTGTATGAGTTGATGGCGAAGTGGTGTGATATCACCTTGTATTTCTTGTCACCGAGTGAAGAGTATTGGGGGGATTTAATTGCGCCCAAACAGCAAGGGCAACAAACATTAGACTTTGATGATGAAGCGGTTATTAATGAATCAGGCCATCCTTTATTGGCGAGCTTAGGTAAACAAGGGCAGGACTTTTTTGAGCAGTTGCAACAGTGTGAGCATGAGTCAACGTCTTTATTCTCGATGCCCGATAATTCAGCATTATTAGGGCAACTACAATGTGATATTGTTCAGTTAGTCGATCCTAGTCTGAATTCGGATAAACGATTGGTTGCTGATGAGGATGATTCGATTCAATGTCATGCTTGCCATAGTACGATGCGAGAAATTGAAATCTTGCATGATCAGTTATTGGCCTTATTTGAAGGTCATCCTGATGTGTCGCCAACCGATGTGGTGGTGATGACGCCGGATATCGATGTCTATGCCGGGGCAATTGATGCGGTGTTTGGCACTGCAACGAAAGACTTATTTATTCCTTATGGCATATCAGGGGCCAGTGGTCAGCAGCAGAGTCCGGTGTTGTCGGCTTTTGACCGATTATTGGCATTGCCAGAATCCCGGTTTGATGCTGAAAGCATTGTCGCTTTATTGGAATGTGAGGCGATTCAACAGCGTTTTTCTCTGAATGAGGGCGATGTGGCGTTGATACGAGATTGGTGTCGTGAGACGCAGATACGTTGGGCCTTGTCGGCAGATGATAAGGCGGCATTGGACTTGCCCGCAACGCAAGCCAATAGCTGGCGGGCAGGGTTAGATAGATTGTTATTGGGTTATGCCTTGCCGTTATCGGATAATGATGGCGGTTGGCGTTTGTTTGATGGTCAGTTGGGTGTGGATGGTATTCGCGGTGAACGGGCGCAAACAATGGCACAGCTCTGTGCCTTTGTTGATAGTTTGGATCGAGCAAGACAGCGATTGAAACAATCGAATACGGCCGTGCAATGGCAACAGACTTTACTCAACTTATTAACCCAGTTTTTTAAACCGCAACATGATAATGTCCGTGATCAGGCTGATGTGATGTCGATTACGCAGGCATTGGATAGCTTGGTTGAGAGTGCGGCATTGGCCACGTTTGAACAAACGATGCCGATCAGTTTGATTCGGGAAGGGTTGCAAAGTCATCAGGATGTGAGCCCAGCAGCGCACCGGTTTATGGGCCATGGCGTGACGTTCTGCGGCATGGTGCCGATGCGGAGTATTCCGTTCTCAGTAGTGTGTTTGATTGGGATGAATGGCGATAGCTTTCCTCGCCGTCAGCCTAAACAAGGTTTTGATTTATTGTCTTATGATTTTAGGAAAGGCGATCGATCACGACGGGATGATGATCGATATTTGTTTTTGGAAGCGATTTTGTCGGCACGGCAACATTTATATCTTAGTTATGTTGGGGCGAGCATTGTTGATAATGCACCTATTCCCCCGTCGGTGTTGGTCAGTGATGTGCGTGATGTATTACGACAAGGGTTTGAGCAAGCCAGTGGTGAAGACATTTGGCAGCAGGTGTTAACGCATCATCCGTTGCAGTCGTTTAGCCGACGCTATTTTGATGGATCCTCTGAAAAGTTAGTCAGTTATCAATCGGCCCACTGTCCGCCTAATGGACAACAAGATGAATCAAGTTCAACGTGGTTTGAGACTGCTTTGCCAGCGCCGGAAGCAGAATGGCGACAAGTGAGTTTGAATCAGTTTATTCAGTTTTATCGTCATCCAGCCCGTTATTTACTGCAACAACGTTTGGGCTTACGATTGGAACTGGACGAGGATGTGTTAGATAGCCGTGAGCCATTTTCGTTGGGTGGCCTTGAAGCTTGGCGTTTGCGACAACAAGTGCTGGCACAGCGGTTGAATGGCGACACGTTGGCGGAGATTACACCGTTAATTGAAGCGACAGGGGTGTTGCCGCAAGGGGTTGTCGGTGAGTATGCTCTGGATGGCCAGGCGGCTCAGGTTGAAGAATTCGTTGAGCGGGTCTTACCCGTTTATCCGGAGGTGTTTTTAGCCCCGATGGGGTTTGATTTTACGTTGGACGAGTTTTCATTACTTGGGCAGTTGGAAGCGGTGAGTTCGACAGGATTATTCCAATACCGATTGGGCAAGGTCAAGGGTGGTGAGTTATTGGCTGTCTGGTGTCGGCATTTGATTCTCAATTGTCTGCGTCCGGAAGGTGTCATATGTGAAAGCCGCTGGATAACAGAAGGTGCTGATATCAAGCTATTGCCCGTTGATGAACCAGAAAGTCACTTATTAGATTTGTTGAATCATTATTGGACTGGCAGCCAGCAGCCATTGCCGTTATTTGCTAATACTAGCCTTGCGTATGCCAAAGCGGCATTAAATGGCGGGCGGGCCAATCCAGATAATGCGATGTGGGCAACGTGGTTGGGAGGGCAATTTGCTGTTGCCGAGTCAGAAGATATTTATTATCAACAGTTGTATAAAACGCCGCCATTAGATGAGGGCTTTAAGGCTTTGGCTTTGGCGATTTATCAGCCGATTTATGATCACTTAGAAGGTGGCCGATTGTGAGTCATCTAGATCCGAAAACGGTGGTCTTATCCGGCTTAAATGTGATTGAGGCCAGTGCGGGTACGGGTAAGACTTATACGTTAGCTGAACTGTATTTACGGTTGATTTTGGAGCAGGGTTTAACCGTCGATCAGATTTTAGTGGTGACGTATACCCGTGCAGCAACGGAAGAATTACGAGATCGATTACGTGAGAAATTGGTTGAGGTCCGAGATGGCTTGTTATCCGAACCAGCGCATGATGTTGCGTTAAGGCAACATTTGTCGCTAGCGATTCAGAGTTTTGATGAGTCTGCAATTTTCACGATTCATGGTTTTTGTCAGCGTGTTTTGGGTGATTTTGCTTTTGAAAGTGGCTTGTCTTTTGATCTTGAGTTGGTGGGTGATGATCAGCAATTACTGCAAGGCATGGTGGATGACTTTTGGCGAAAGCAGATTACGACGGCGGATGCACGATTAGCCCAATACCTTATTGCTCGCCGTGAAACCCCAGAGACGTTATTGCAGTCGATTCGACCGTTATTGGGTAAACCGTATTTACAGACTCTGCCGGTGTCGGAGGTCGATATTGAGCAGGTTTATCAACAGGCACAAAGTCAATTTGAACGGGTGAAGCAGCTTTGGTTGGATGAGCAAGAGGCGATGATGGCTGTCTTACAGGATAAGACGTTATTGAATGGTAATAAATACCGTTCGGCCAGTGTTGAAAAGTGGTTGGTGTTATTGGCTGATTTGTTATCTCAAACAAAGGTGCCAAGTCGTTTATTCGACGGGTTTGAACGTTTTACGCTTGCAAAACTAGACGATGCCTTAAAGAAAGGTAAAGTTTTGCCGGAGCTATTTTTCTGGCGGGCCTGTGGAGATTTGCAGGAACAAGTTGTGCAGATGCAAGCAGCACAGGCGTTGCAATATCAGAAACTTAGACTTGTCGCTTTGCAAACGGTGCAAGCTGAGATGCCAGCAAGTAAACAACAGCAACAAGTGCAGTCGTATGATGACTTATTATTGAACCTTGAGCAGGCATTGGCAGGTGAAGGTGGGGATTGGCTGGCGGCTAAGTTGCGAGCGCAATATCCTGCTGCCTTGATTGATGAGTTTCAAGATACCGATCCGGTGCAATATGCCAGCTTCAATCGTATTTATGCCGGGAGCGATTTGCCTGTGTTTTTGGTCGGTGATCCGAAGCAGGCAATTTATAGTTTCCGTGGCGCTGATATTTTCACTTATTTGGCGGTGAAGTCATCGACTAATGCTGAGCATACCTTGGGCACCAATTGGCGGTCGCATCCCAATTTGGTGTCTGCTGTGAATAGCTTATTTAGCCGTCAAACACAGCCGTTTATTTATGATGAGATTCCGTTCTATCCCGTGGCGGCTGCACGTGATGAGTTTGATGTGTTATCAGTTAATGGGCAGCCCGCACCATTGCAGTTGCTTTGGGCTGATGAAGATAAGCCGCTATCTAAGAAGGAGATGACGGCTTTGTCAGCGAGTGTGACGGCCGATGAAATTGCTAAACTGTTAAATGAAGCGGCTGTTGGCCAAGCGACTTTGTTGGATGAAAAAACACAGGAAGCAGTGATACTAACGGGTGGTGATATTGCTGTGTTGGTTCGCAACCATAAGCAAGCTTATACAATGCAACAGTGTTTGCAACAACGTGGCATCAATAGTGTGCAGCAGGGCAGAGAGAATGTGTTTGCTTCGGCTGAGTCGTTGATGCTTGAGCGTGTGATTAAGGGGATTGCCGAACCTGATAATACAATGGCGATGACGGCGGCCTTGGCAACGGATTTATGGGCTTATGATGCCAGCAGTTTGTATGCATTACAGCAAGATGAGGCGGCGTGGTCAGATCAGTTTGAGTTGTTTTATGATTTGCATCAAGTCTGGCTGCGAAGTGGTTTTATGCGGGCATTTCGGCAGTTGTTAAATCATATTTCTGGTCAACAACGGTTATTAAGTTTGCCGGGTGGGGAACGTAAACTGACTAATTTATTGCATTTGGCAGAGTTGGTTCAGGCACAAAGTACCCAGCAAGACGGCGGGATGAGCTCAATATTGCAGTGGTTTGCTAGCCGAATTCAGTCGATTGACCCCAATGATGAAACAGGCCAGTTGCGGTTAGAAAGTGATGAGCAGTTGGTTCATATTATTACGATTCATAAAAGTAAGGGCTTGGAATATCCGATTGTGTTTTGTCCTTTCTTATGGGATAGCCAGATTAGAGTGGCCAAAGGTGAGGTGATTTCCTTTCATGATGCGGATGCCAATTATCAAGCTTATGTCGCTTTTGCTGAACCTGACTTAACGCGGGCATCTGAAGCCAATAAAAAAGAGCAAGAAGCGGAGGCATTACGTTTACTTTATGTGGCTTTAACGCGGGCACGGGAACGTTGTGTGATCTGTTGGGGTAATGCGAAAGGCGTGGCTGAATCAGGCTTATTTAGCTTGTTACATCCGACGGCGAGTGATGCTGATAGTGAACTGATGCTGGCGGATGTGACAGCATTGGCAGGGGCGAGTGCTGGGACAATCTCTCTTGAGGTGATGGATGTTGATCAAGCTGTGGACTATCAGGCGAAACAAAATGGACAGAACACGTTTGCGGCAAAAGTATTTGAAGGTGATATTCAAGCCCCTTGGCGAGTCGGCAGTTTCAGTACGCTGACGCAAGGCCACGATGCTGAATTACCTGATTATGATGCACAAGCGAATGCTGATGTGCCAGTAGTACAAGTGCAAGAACGCCATGTTTTGGATCGGTTTAGTTTTCCCCGTGGTGCGCAGGCGGGGACTTGTTTGCATGCGATTTTTGAGTTTTTAGATTTTGCCAGTGATGATGATATTGCGATACACGCTTTGGTTAATAAAACGTTATTGCAGTATGGCTTTGAGATGCATTGGACGTCGGTGGTCTGTGATTGGGTGAAATCCGTTTGTAATACGGAATTGAGTGCTCATTCTGGGTTGAAATTAAACCGATTAACCCATTCGCAACGTTTGGATGAATTGGCCTTTTATTTCCCGGTGGCCGGTTTGTCGGTCTCTGGCATACAGCAGTCATTGTTACCATTTTTAGCCCCTGAGTCGCCTTTAGCGAAGGTGATTTCACAGCTTCAATTTTTTGACTTAACGGGCTTTATGAAAGGTTTTATTGATTTGGTTTTTGAGGATCAAGGCCGATTTTATATTGTCGATTATAAGTCGAACCATTTAGGCCATCAGCAAACGGGTTATCAAACAGATGAATTGAATCAGGCGATGATCAGTCATGATTATCCTTTGCAGTATTTAATCTATAGTTTGGCGTTGCATCGTTATTTGCGGTTGCGGTTGCCGGATTATGATCCTGAACAGCATTTGGGAGGTGCTTATTACTTGTTTATCCGTGGCATGCAGCCCGAGTGGGGGCAGACGGGCGTGTTTTATGACAAACCCAGTGTGGCAGTGCTTGATGCTTTAGATCTCTGTTTACAGGGATTGTCTGATGGTTGAGTTGCAGAAAAAAGCATCAATCATGCCTTTGTTGAGGCAAGCGGGTTTGAGTGAGTTGGCATGTCAATTTGCACAGTTTGTGGCGCGACAAGATAAAACAGGCGATAGCCTGATTGTGCTAACGGCTGGGTTATTAAGTGATGCGGTATCACAAGGTCATGTTTGTTTGAATTTGAATCAAGTCGGCGAACAAGGACCGGAGCTAGATTTTATTTTACCTGAGACGGTGGCTGATTGGATGCAACGGCTTGAACAAAGTCATCTGCTAGGAAAGCCGGGTGAGATAAGCCCAATGGTGCTCACGGCATCAGGGCAAGTATACTTATACCGTTATTGGCATGACGAACAATTGGTAGCTAAGTTGATCCGACAGCGTTTGCAAGCGATGCCGGTGATTGATGAGGTGGGTTTGAAGTCATGTTTTGATGACTGGCAAAGCACGCAACCGGGAGTGGACTGGCAGAAAGTGGCGGTTATGATGGCATTAAGCCGTCAGTTGAGCGTGATTTCGGGTGGTCCGGGCACGGGTAAGACGACGATTGTATTACGCTTATTGCAGCTATTGTTGCAGCAAGATAAGTCTGTACGCATTGCCTTATCGGCACCAACGGGTAAAGCGGCTGCGAGGTTGCAGCAGGCGATTTCAGAACAGGGTACTTTACCGGTCGAAGCCAAGACAATACACCGTTTATTGGGCATGACGGCTGATAATGATAAAGGGCATTATCACGCTGGTAAACCGCTGCCTGTTGATGTGTTGATTGTGGATGAAGCCTCGATGATTGATATCAGTTTGATGGCGACGATCATGAAGGCATTGCCGCGTCATGCCAGACTGGTATTGCTGGGGGACAGTGATCAATTATCATCGATTGAGTCTGGGGCGGTATTAGCAAATTTATGTCGTGACGGTGTGGCTTTTTCAGCTGCGATTTGTGAACAGCTGTTGGCGGTGACGGGTATTGCATTACAGCATCAGACTGGAACGGAGATGATTGATAGTGTGGTGATGTTGCAGCATAGCTATCGCTTTGATCAAGACAGCGATATTGCACGTTTAGCCTTGGCGGTTAAAACGGGTGATGATGACGGTGTGATTGGTTGTTTATTGAATGGGGCTGATGTTGTCTGGCATCAGCAATTTGATTCAGTGACAATACAGCGTCATGTGGCGGCGTTATATGCGCCGTTTTTTGATGCGGTCAAACGACATGAACCTGCCGAGGCTTGTTTGGCTTTATTCGAACAAAGTCGGGTGTTATGTGCTTTGAAACAAGGGCCAGAATCAGTTGATTCAGTGAATACTTGGGTCGAGAGAAGCCTGATCAAGCAAGGTTGGCGGACGCAGCACCGTTTCTATCATGGTCGTCCTATTATGGTGACGCAAAATGATTATCGTCATGGTTTATTTAATGGTGATACTGGGTTGGTACTTTATGATGAGAAAGGTCAATTATCCGCCTGCTTTTTAGAGCAGGATGGTGTGCGATGGCTGCCATTAAAACGTTTGCCTGCACATGAAACAGCTTATGCTATGACGGTACATAAAAGTCAGGGTTCTGAGTTTGATGCTGTTTGTATTGTGTTTCCGGAGCAGTCTAGTCCTGTTTTAAACCGTGCTTTATTGTATACCGGGTTAACCAGAGCTAAACTAAAGGTGAGTTTGGTGGCGAGTGAGCCGATTATACGGCAGTGTGTTATTGCTGGATTTGATGGTTAAAATGCAATGACAATTTTAACGTTAGAGTTGAGTGCGACTCTACTGAAGCATCATGTGTTACTTTTGAGATGGGACAATAATAATGAAAAATACCGGTTTTAGTTTATTAGCTGTATTGGCTTTTTTACCGCTTTCTGTTGCAGCAGGTACGATTCAAATTCAGTTGGTGAATCAAGATGGGGTTGGTGATGTTATCGGTAATGTCAGAGTGACTGTGGCAAAACAAGGTGGCTTGGTATTTGCCCCTAATATTCACCGTTTAAGTCCCGGTTTGCATGGCTTTCATATTCATCAGAACCCGAGCTGTTTAGCCAAAATAAAAAATGGTCATTTGGTAGCAGGTTTGGCAGCTGGTGGGCATTATGATCCGCACCATGTTAAAGCACATGGGACACCATGGGGAGTAGGCCACTTAGGTGATTTGCCTGCGTTGTATGTTGATGCAAACGGTTATGCTATACAAGCAGTGCATGCGCCTAAGTTAACGCTGGCTGATTTAAAGGGCCGTTCTATTATGATTCATGCGAATGGCGATAATCATTCCGATACGCCTAAAAAATTAGGGGGTGGTGGTGCGCGTGTTGCTTGTGGTGTGATTCAGTAATTTATATTTTTTGTTTAAAGTATTGCCATTAACTGCGCGACTGACTGTTTGTTGCTGAGTTTTTCATGCCATGCAGTTGGTATGCCTTTTTCCGTTCCTATGCCGTGGATAGCCCCTAAAATAGCGCCTAATAAAATGCTGCGGCCACATGAGTCGCCACCGGCAATGATATTTTGCCTAATGGATTCTTGGTAGTTTAAATGTTGGTTTAGGGTGTGAAAAACGCTGGGAATACCTAATTCAAGATTACAGCTCATGCCAATTTGTTTGGTAAACTCAGGCGTCGTTTTATTTGAGGCGCTTAGCGCATTATCAATTAGCAGTAAACTGTCTGGTGTGGCGGCTTGGCGGCCAGCTTCGATTACTTTATCGATGTGTTGTGTTGTGATAGCAGCTTCCATCATCTTGCTGGCGATATGTCCGTAACTGATAGCGGTGTCATTATTATTGGTCACACGAACGGCTGATTCGGTGTGTTGGCTGAGTTCAGAATGATTGGCATAAGCAGCGGCTAAGGCTGGCAGTTTAGAAATTGCAGGTAATTGGACATCATCTGCACCTTGGTAGTCTAGAAGTGGGCTAAGACAGCTGAGCAAACTATTCAGGTATTGGAGTTCAATATCCAAGCTTAACTCTGACGCAATAATACCTTTCAGTTCATTCGAAGTGATGTTGTTATTTTGTTTGAGCTTTGTCATGACGAGATTAATGACATTTTGTTTTGCATCATTGGTATTTTGAAATGGCAGGGCATTAGCCTGCTGTAAAACACCGTGTTCAATCAATGTGATGTTATCCAATGTGTCTTTAGTTGGTCGGTCAATATAACCAATATAATCACCACCATAGGAGAAGTGATCTCTAAAGGAATTCTGGTATTGTGCTCTATCATATTTGCCGTTGTTGCTGGCTAATGCATTCAGTAGTACGAAGGATTGTTCACCATAATGTGAACAATCACCGACTGATCTTTTGCCATGGGCAAAAAAGCTAGGAACGCCATCATAATCAGATTGTGTTGGTGGATGAAACTCTGGTGTTTTTCCAGCGACGTCAGAGATGCGATGTTGATCATAAATCCAATGTAAACCAGAGGTGGCGGCATCAGCGATTAGCGCGCCGAGGATTAGGTTTTGTTTTACGTTATCCATGATTTCTTTACTGTTAGTTGAAGTGTTGCTCTAAGCTAAACTAAAAAAACGCCCGGTCAAAAAGATAGGGCGTTTTAGATGAAATGACGATGAGTTGAGGCTAATCAGGAACAGGTTGTATTGCTTCGGTTATCTGATTGATATCAAGGTTGAAGTTTAATGTGGCGAATACACTATCGCCATCATTATCCGTTACACTCAAGTTAGCCGTTAGTTGCACATCATCTGAACCATCATTTGCACTATCAATTGGCACGAAAAGTTCAATGTCAAATTCACCTGGCTCTAGAATACCTTCGATGGAGAGTACATTACCATCTTCTGTTGAGCCAAATATAGCATCATTTTGGCCATCACTGTCAGTATCTCGGGCTTCGAATGTTACCGCTTTTCCATTTGAGGTCAAATCGCCTAGAATTGTGACCTCTTCAAGCGTGAAATCAATGCCGCCAGAACCTTCAGCCCCAAATTTTGGACCTTCAGCACCAAATGATGCTATATCGATACTATCACCGGTTACGGCTGTCCAATCAACGTTAATATTAACGTCATTGTAATCGCCATCACCAATTGGTATTGGTAGATCTTCCCAGTTTTGATTGCCGGTTAAGGCATTGTCGGTGACATGATCTTGGCCGTCTGCATTCAATTCTGCGACGTCGAAGAGCACGTGCGAACCACTCCCGCCCAATGGGTTGGCACCATCAAAGGCTTGCCATTGGCCATCAATAAATTGGAAGGTGACATCGGTGTTATCTGTCAAAGAAGCATTGTTGTTTTCGCCATTTGGAATGATGAAAAAGCCAATTTTTTCTGGGCTGTAACCTTGTATAGAAATCGGTATGGTATCGTTATCTTGGACATCATCCCAAATAACAGTCCCTGTTGTTGGGTTACCGTCGGCATCTTTAACGAAGTAGCCATAGCTACCATAGTAGTCTGCAGAACTAACTTCATCATGGTTGGTTACGGTAAAGCTATATGCAGTATCACTAATACTATCTTCGTCTATGGTCACGACCGGTGTGTCATCATCGGCACTGATATTAATACTGCCTGGGACACTATCACCATTGCCATCAGTCACTAAGTAGGTAATTTCGAATAATTGGTTATTTTCGTCTTGGCCATTAGCATGATTAATTGGTGCTAATTGTGTAACGGTGTAACGGCGTACTCTCCTGACATGGTGTCATTAAGAGAAACCTGTAGTACGTCTGTGCCGTCTTGGCTGACCGTCATGACGGTGCCATCATCATTGAGTGTGTAGATGAAGCCTGTTGGTGCATCAGTGTTGGAAAGAAGAACTGTGCCCGGGCCATCATTACCGAAATTATGTGAAAGGACACCGGTTAAATTTAGGTTGTTTGGATCGTCATCATTGATTCCACCAGGATTACCACCGAGAGTGTCATCATCGAACGCGATAGGAATATTTTCTCCGGTACTAGGTAGGCTATTAATGAAGGTATCAGTCTCTTCTGCTTGTAAATCATCACCAAATATTTCGATTTCTTCGGGAAAAGCAAAATTAATACCCGTTGTGTCGAAGCCAGAAGAGGGGGGTTGTTTCTGGTGGATTGTGTTGGACCTGAATAATCGTTGAACCTTCGTTTCCACCTTGATCATTAGTGCCAGCCGCTGTTGGATCAGCATCTTGGGTTGGGTCTGCACCATCTAGGATAGCTTGTTGTGTTGTAGCGTTTCAACTTCATTTTCAGCTGCGAGTTGTTCCGACGCTTTTACTTGGAGTACGGCTGGGTCGAGGACTGTTTCAGAATTCCTACCTAAGTCAACAAGTGAACCGTCCAGTAGTTGAATTTCTACAGCACCAAATTCACCAGTCAAAATAGTTTCATTTTGAAAAACGATATCGTTGGTTTGTAGAGGCAGCTGTATGCCGTCGACTGCTTTGGCAGTGGCTATTCCGGTTATTGTTTTTAGAATGCCAATTTCTGTAGCCATTTCATACTCCAATTAGTATTTTGTGCTGTTGTTGATAGTTGTAGGCAATATTATGTCTTAAAAGGTTCTATTGATACTGTACATGGGTACTAATTCACCTGTTCTGTGAACTAAATCACATCTACTTGTTTACATTAGTTTTTATTTTACGCTTTGTCATTCTGATTGACCAAGTTTGTTGAGCGCTATAGGATTGTTTCCGTTTAAAAATAATTATTAATCTGGAATTGAAATGCGTGAAATCCTATTCGTTAGAAGTGGTATTAGCTTAGTAGGCTTACTGTTAATCTCTTTTAGTTTGAAAGCTGAAACGGGGCTGGAAAAATTATTACCTGAGATGGTGGATATTCCGGCTGGCCAATTTGAGATGGGTTGTGTCAGTAAAATTGATTGTAGGCCGCGAGAAGAACCCGTCCACACTGTTACTCTACCTGCTTTTCAGTTAGCGAGCACGGAAGTGACAGCGGAACTGTGGGCAGCTTGTGTGATAGCGAAAGGGTGTGATTATATTCCTGAGAACAATGGTTGGGTTGAGCCGGGTATGCCGGTTCGCTATGTTTCATGGCATGATGCTCAAGTCTTTTTGAGTTGGTTGAATTCAGAAACGGGATTTGATTATCGCCTTCCTACTGAGGCAGAGTGGGAATATGCTGCGAGAGCGGGTACAACCTCTCCATTCCACACTGGTATTTGTATTTCACCTGAACAGGCTAATTCTGAGGGTAATGTCTTTGAACTCGGTGGGTGTGACCATGAAGGACATAATCGAAAACGGGCGTTACCGGTTGCGAGTTTTGAAGCCAATGCGTTTGGGTTACATGATATGCATGGTAATGTTTGGGAGTGGGTCCAAGACTGTTGGCACCCGAGTTATGATGGCGCACCGACTGACGGGCGTGTTTGGACGGGTGCGAGTAGCGAATGTGAGCGTCACGTCATGCGGGGTGGGACATGGCATGGTTCGGTGAGTTATATGCGTTCTGCGTATCGTTTTCGATATCCTAATGAGATACGGACTGGTGGGCTTGGTTTCCGTTTAGCGCGTTCAGTCGATTAGAATTTGGCCGGTATTTTATGGTGATGTGTTATCACTGGATGTTTGATAAACTTCGATGCGATTTCGGCCTGCACTTTTTGCTTGGTATAAAGCAATGTCGGCTTGATTTAATAAGTTATCGACATTACTTTTTTCAGTTAAGCTGGTCAGGCCAAAACTGATGGTGACAGAGAAGTCTGAGTCGGGGCTTGCTGCAAGTTTAGCCATGTCTTTTTGAATGCGAGACAGTAATCCAAGGGCATTTTCTTGATTGGTATTAGGTAAGGCTAAGATAAACTCATCACCACCATAGCGCGCGAAGATATCAGATTCTCTAATCGCTTTTTCGAAGACGCTTGCGGTGATTAATAAAGTTTGGTCGCCAAACCGATGTCCGAACTTATCATTGAAGATCTTAAAATTATCGATATCCATCATGACTAGCGTAAAGGGATGTTGATGCCGTTGACAATGGGCCAGCATCGGCTCGAACCGCTCAAAAAAGGCACGGCGATTTAGGCAGTTTAATAATGGATCATTGTTGGCTGTTGATTTAGCCTCGGCATGGGCTGCTCTGAGCTGTTGCTCGAGTTGTTTTTGTTCGGTGATATCAAAAGCAATTTCTAGTTTTACAATGCGGCCGTCCACCCATTTTATTGCTTGATCACGGCACTGATACCATTTTTGGTTGACGGGATTCTGAAATTCCCAAATATGAACCCCATTGGGTTGATTATTTTCATCTGTTAGTTGTGGGTTAGTACAAAACTCACAAGGTGTCGATTGGCCTTGTTGCCGGATATGAAAACATTGATCTTGGCCTTTGTTTCCCCATTCAGCTCGGCCATATCTATTAAGAAAAAGAAGCTCGTAGGTTTCCATATCAGAAACATAAACGAGGGCATCTAAGGTATCTAAGATAGTTGATAGGCATTTGAAGTCATATTCGATCTCTCCGGTAAAGAAGTGTTCGATTTGGAAAGGAGGCTGAGGTTTGACCATCATTATTTTTATACTTTAATCGAGAGTTATGAAAATGGCGGTATGCCGCATTGTTACATTTTAGTAAAATATCATTTTCGTTGAGGTTATATGTCAGTTTAAAATGTGTTAACGGTGTTTTATTTTGTCATTACAACTAAGGCAGAAATGTTGCGCAAGGGAATATTTATGTTGTGCCTTTGAATTAGTATTACAAGGCTAAAACAGATGAAAATATGTGATATGACACCATTATTTGATGCTTTTGGGTCAAAGGACTGATTAAGAAATATAGTGATTTTTTTATACTCGTTAACCTGTATATTCCGATTTTTCAGACACTATTGTCTGGCGGAATAGGTCATGTGTAATGATTCGAATTATAGAGGAGATTAAATGAAATCGGTTTTTCGTCCTGTTTTATCAGGTGTTTGTTTGTTAAGCGCTTCTGGTGCTAGTTTTGCTGAAGATATTACGTTTGATGATATGACAGTGACTGCGACTCGGAGTGAACGCTCTGCGTTGGAAGTGCCTGCCAGTATTGCGAGCAAATCTGGCAATGAAGTTAAAGCAGATAAAGCTGTCACGCAGCGTGAATTGTTAAACTCAGTTACGGGTGTACGAATTACACAGACGGGCTCAACGATCGGACATATGACCAGTATTCGTTTACCGACTGGAACAAAAGCTTATTATTTGTTTTTGCAAGATGGCGTGCCGATTCAATCATCGGGCTTCTTTAACCATAATGGTTTGGCTTTTACAAACTTTAGCTCAGCTGGTTCAGTCGAAGTATTAAAAGGGGCTGGTACAGCTTTATATGGTTCTGATGCTGTGGGTGGCACAATTAATGTTATTTCGAATTACCCGATGAAAAATTTAGGGGTTAAGGGTTCAATTGAAGGTGGCAGTGATGATTTTAGGCGCCTTAATTTAACAGGTGGAACAGAGCTTAATGAACACTCAGCCATATCGATGCATATTTCACATGCTGAAAGTGATGGTTTTCGTGCTCACTCAGAGTTTGATCGCCAAGAATTATCGATTAACTACGTCAATGACCTAAATGACGATAACACAGTAAAAATCTCGTTAAACGCGAATAAATTTGAGTCAGAAATGACGAGTGATATTAGAGGTTTTAGAGAGTATAGAGATAACCCTACATCAGCTGGGCGTAATGTAGAAAGAGTGCTCGGCCAAGGCATTGACCCTATCCGTAAATTTGATTATGCAAGATTAAGTGCTGAGTGGCAGCATCAACTGAATGATATGACTGATTTGAGTACGATTGTTTATTTAAGAAGCAACCGAAATCGTTATTCTGCTACGTGGGAACAGAATGTTTCTAAAAATGAGAATGAAGAGAAAACAGTAGGCCTGTTATTTAAGGCAAATATGGATTTTGGTCGTTTTAGAGTTATTTCTGGGCTTGATGCCGAATACACCAAAGGTGAACGCGAGACTATTCAAGAATTTGATTTTGTTCCGGCAGGATTCGGTAGTGCCGTCGCTGCGGGCACAATCTTTGATTACGATGTTGACTATAAAGCGATAGCACCCTATACCCGTGTTGAAATTGATCTGACAGATAAGTTAACACTTGGTTTAGGCGGACGTTACGATATAAATCAATTTAATTACACGAATAATACTGATAATGGTGTTTATGAAAACACTTATTTCAGACCTGATTCAGGTGAAGATCGTACCTTCAACCATTTTAGCCCGAAGGCTGATTTGACCTATCGTTTGGCTGATAACCAATCAGTCTACGCACGTTATGCTAATGGTTTCCGGGTGCCTCAAGTTAGTACGCTTTATTCATTAAAAGACGATGAAAGAGCAGCGAGTTTTGATGAAGAAGTAACGGATACATTCGAAATTAGTTATAAACTACGTCATCATCAACATGCATTTGAAACGGCCATCTATCATTTGATTATTGACGATACGATTGTTTCAACAGATGTGAATGGCTTTAGTGTTAACAGAAATGCGGGAAAAACATTACATACAGGTGTTGAGGTTTCTTTAGCATCACAATGGACAGATGAGTGGGCGACAAAAGTGGCTTATAGTTTTTCAAAACATGAGTATGATGATAGTGATGAGTTTGGCGATAATGAACAAGCGAGAGCACCAGAAAACCTAACTAATGTCCGTTTGATTTATACACCTGAAGCTTTGCCTGGTTTATATACAGTGCTTGAGTGGGAGCATATTGGTTCTTCATGGATGGATGATGAAAACACTTTACGTTATGCTGGCCATGATATTGCTAATATTAAAGTGAATTATGAGATCAACTCTCATTTAACTCTCTTTGGCCGTGTGAATAATATTACTGATCGTTTGTATGCTGAAAGTGCCCAACTAAGATTTGGTGAAAATTACACGCCTGGTACACCAAGACAAGCTTTTGTCGGCTTCGAATATAAACTTTAAGTGTCGTTCAGTGGTCATTAAGTTACTTAGTGACCACTGAATTTAGCTCTGATGGAGTAAGCTGTGAATAAATTACGATTATTGGCATTGTTATGTTTGGGCTTCAGCCTTAATACCTCTGCGGTAGTATCTGAGCAAGCGAAGTCAGAGGTAGCAGTTACGCCAGTTTATTCTTCGGAGAATGTATTAAGTGTTGATATTAAATATGTTGATGACACCATTCATTTATTGTTGGGTAAAAAAGTAGCGGGTGCAGATAGCCTTTGGTATCAATTTTCTGCCGATCAAGGCCATACGTGGTCAGATGCCGTCAACATTACTGAAGGTCGAGATATTGAGGCGCGAATGTCACGAGGTAATGATGCTCGATTGGCAGTACAAGGTGAGCATATTGTTGCTGTTTGGATGAGCCGGAAAGAAGATGGCCGTCACAACTCTGGACCGATGGAGGCGATGGCTTCTGATGATAATGGTGAAACTTGGCAACAAATTGCTTCGCCAGCTGATTGGGATGGCGCACACGGTTTCTTTGCGATGGATACTAATACGGATGAAATGAGCTTGGTTTGGCTCGATAGTCGGACCAAAATAGGTGATGGTGCAACACAAGGTTTACGTTATGCGAAGAGTCTTGATGGCGGGCAAACTTGGTCGGCTAATCAAACGTTAGATGAACGGACTTGTGCATGCTGTTGGAATACGGCGCAATACCACGGTGATGATTTTTATGTTTTGTATCGAGATAAAGATCCGTCTGATATGACGTTGGGCAAAGTCGATTCGCAGCAGCAATGGAAAACTTTAAGTACGGTCGGCGCGTTTAATTGGGATTTCCAAGGGTGCCCCCATATCGGCGGTAGTATTGCTTTTGATAGTACTAATGAGTTGATTCACAGTACGGTGGGTACGGGCCACCCAGAAAAAACCGGTACCTATTATTTAAGATCAAGGGATATGGGTAAAACATGGTCGTCAGCTACCCGTTTGGGTGAAGAGATGGCCGTACATAGTGATATAGGAGTGTCAGCCAATGGCGATGTCATTGCAGCATGGGATATGATTACTGAATATGGTTTTCAGATTGTGACTGCCCAATCGAACAATCTCGGCCAAAGTTGGTCTTCCCCTATGACTTTATCATCTAAAGGCATTCGTGCTAGTCATCCACGCACAGTGGCATTGAAGTCTGGTTTTTTAGTGTTGTGGACAGAGGGTGAAGCGAAAAAATCTAGTACCTTACGTGTTGTGAAGGCTAAGTAGTATGATGAATTTACGAATTTGGTTGGCTGTTAGTTTGTTGGCTTTATCGAGCTTGGTTCAAGCTCAGGTAGTGACGCCTTTTGTGAAAGGATCATTTGCTGATATACAGCAGCAATATAAAGGTCAACCTTATCTTGTTTTATTTTGGGGACAAGATTGTGCTTATTGTATGAAAGAACTCGCCTCTCTTGCACCATTATTGAAGGCAAACCCAGAAGTGACTTTGGTCACAGTCGCAACGGATCCCTTTTTAGATGAAACGTTTATTCGTGAAAAAATGGCGGAGTTTGATTTAGAACAAGCTGAGAACTGGGTTTTTGCCGATGAATATACTGAAACATTATATTTTGATGTTAATAAACGTTGGCGTGGTGAATTGCCGTTAACGTATTTATCAAATGGCGAGACACTTATTCGTAAAAGTGGTTTGCTTAAAGAAGCGGATATTTCAGCTTGGTTGGCATCATTAAAATAGAATAAGGGGTATTGGTTTGAGTTGAGGCTGGATTGACGTAGAATAAGCCACTTAAATTTTAATAGGAACACTGACATGTTAGATCCTAAGAAGATCGAAGAAGTGGTACAGGGCTTGGTAAGTGCTGTACCACCAGGTTTAACTGCAATGCAAGCAGATGTAGAGAAGAACATTAAAACCGCATTGAGTGGCATGTTTGCTAAATTGGACTTGGTCACGCGTGAAGAGTTTGATGTTCAGATGCAAGTCTTGCAACGGACACGTGAAAAACTGGAAGCACTCGAGCAGCAAGTGGCTGCGTTAACCGAATCTCAAGATAAACAATAAGAGTCCAGCATGTCAGAGTTTAATAATGTCACGGTGACCCGTGAGGCGAATGTGTATTTTGATGGTAATGTGACAAGTCGTACCATTACTTTTGCTGATGGCACCGTTAAGACCTTAGGTATTATGATGCCGGGTGACTATACCTTTGGTACTGCCAAAGCAGAGGTTATGGAAATTTTAGCGGGGTCATTACGTTATCGTTTAGCGGGTAGCGAAGACTGGCTGGCTATAAAAGGAGGCGAGTCGTTTAATGTCCCTAGTGAGTCATCATTTGCTATTCAAGTATCTGAACTATCAGATTATTGTTGTTCCTATATAGATTAAAGTGATGTTTTCTTACATTAATGAAGGCCGCTTTTGAGCGGCTTTTTTGTTTTATTCGTTTGAGACTGATAGATTAGAATCATTAATTAGGATAAGGATATCTTTATGAGTGTAGCGACAGTTTTTAGTCGTGCAATTGTTGGCATGGATGCACAAGCCGTCACTGTCGAAGTGCATTTGTCGAATGGCCTGCCGAGTTTATCGATTGTTGGGTATATTAACCCTAATTTATTTTTAGTCGATAAGCTAATTAAGTACAACAAATATCAGGGCTAGATTACCGTTTTTGATAAGTCATATTCAACACTCCAATCTTTTACTATTATCTCCTATATACCCAAGCCACCAGGATTTTCTCACCTTATTTTTTTGCAACTCAATATGCAACCTTACAAATCAGCACTACCGAGCTCAACATATTTCCTATTGCTTTGCTATATATCAGTAAAAACAATAATTAAAAGTTGTTCTCTAAGTAAACTATGTTATTTTATGTTGCTTTTTATGTATAAAACATTTTACCACTCTATCAGAACGATTAGTTTTGTCATCACTCTTTCTATTACTTCCCAGGTAATGGCTCAAGATGCCTGTGTCAGTGGCACTGTACCAGCAATCGGATGTGTGCAGCTTACTGATGATGGTACCTTTGACTTAACGGGCGATATAACGCCGACTTCAGGATTGTCTGCTATAAGATTTATCGATGCTGACCGTAACACCTTCAGTTATACTGGGAATATAAGCACTGGTGCTTATGGGTCAATTGGCTTTTACATAAGTAACAGTACCTTTAACAACATCACGATAAATGGGAATATTGATGTAGGTGCTGCGGGTCTCTACGGAATAACAAGTTATGTAAGTACTGGCTCCAACACCATCATAATGAATGGTAATATCACTACAAAAGATATCTCGGTTATGGTTACTTCACTCTTTATGAAGACAATACCAACTTTACGCTAAACGGAAATATTACTACCAATGGGGATGATGCTCCTGGTATCTTAATATATCACAGTGACAATGCTATCCTCACGCTAAACGGGAACCTCACTGCGGGAGAATCGAGACTGCTAAATGGGCGTGGTATTGATATTGTGAACAGTACTGGAGTTACTATAACTAATCTTGGGACTATTACTACAGGTGGTGCTGATTTTAATCTTCCGCCGTACGATATTTATTTGAGAGGAACTTCTACTGTTGCCACCCTAAATAACCGCCAAAGCGGACTTACTTATTATGGAAAAATACCAACCAATTATAATGCTGTCTTTAACAGTACTTCAGACTACGGAAAAATAATTTTCAGCACCGTTAGTGGAACGACTTCTTTTGGTATATATGCAGGGTCTGTTTTAAAAGGCGGAACCACTTATGCTAGTGTCATTGATGGCTTAGAATCGTCAAATATTACCGCAGGATTTTCAGGTGATCATTCCTATGATGGTAGAACCTGGGCGTGGACCTTGGAGAATCCATCTGCTAAT
>Ga0115570_10000081_pt1 | contig 69732 bp, 69 predicted proteins | sample COGITO_mtgs_1205_3_FD_87294 | JGI IMG/M metagenome (GOLD analysis project Ga0115570, IMG submission 87294) | Pelagic marine microbial communities from North Sea - COGITO_mtgs_120524 | ecosystem: Environmental > Aquatic > Marine > Epipelagic | place: Germany:Helgoland, sampling site Kabeltonne... | reverse complement strand
CGAGAAACTGAATGTTTTTGAGAACTCCCAAGAGCCTTGTTTTTTAAAGACCAAAAAAGTATGGCCAAAATAAGACATTGGAGAGATAAGAGAGGGGTGGACAAAAGCGATATAAATATCTTCGAAGGCCAGTTGTTTTTTATATTGTTCAAAGGATGAAGGCGGTGGTGGTAATGGGCTTTTCTCTATAATTTTAGCCTGGACTAAAACTGCCGAGAAAATAAATAAACTAATTCCCCAGATTACTTTGGGCATAAAACTTCTATTTTTTCTATTAATCTGACGGCTTCAATTGGATCATTAGTTTCGCTAAACTGAGTAAGAAAATGGACTTTATCAAGCTGGTCGTCTTCACAACTAAGCTCCATGAGTATCTCGCCGAGTTTATCGGGGTTATATGAGTTAGCTTCACGCTTTAAATCATAATAATTTAAAACAACAAAACTTTTCACCTTTGGGCTTAAGTCTTCAAAAATACGCGTGTCAGCATATATTGAGTTTCTTTATCAGTTGCTTCACTAACATAATTGCTTAATTAAGCTTCTTCAATTCAATAAAGTAAGATTTTGGATCATATTCCATTGCGGCACCAGTAAGGAAATCTGTTGTCCCGAGGTCCCAGAAAACACTGATTATTGTCACAGGATCAAAACTTTTACTTAAATCTCGACTAATAGTTTGATAGCCTTCTTTCTTGAACATAACTGTGTCTTTTTTACTTTTTCTCAGACGAAGGGTCATTGGCGTTGTGCCAACATAGCCACCATCAATAAAAACATCTGCGCCAGTTGGTGAGGTATCAAAAGTAACAGCTTCAGTATCTCCACTCATTACGGTCGCAGGAATATTCTTTCGGGAAATAGAATAAGAGTAGGGTACGATCTAGGCGTTATTTTTACGGGAAAAAGCGAGTGATAAGCTTTAAGATTAAGCGATGCTGAAAGCCTGGTTTTTATGAAAATAGAAGACAGTAGCCATCGAACAAAGCACAACAGGAATACAAATTAAGTTCATAACATGCCAGCCTAACGTCGCTTCTAACCAGCCGGAAGCGAGGGCAGAAAAGGTCACCATACTAAAAATAAGGAACTCATTAGCGGCTTGTGCTTTTGGCTTCTCAGCTTCTGAGTAAGCCCCGGTTACAAGGTATGTGGCGCTGACAAACATAAAATTCCAGCCTAAGCCTAATAAAAAGAGTGAAACCGAAAAATGCAGTTCTGATTGGCCATTGAGATTAATACCAATGCACATCAACATAATCAAAGCCCCCAGCATGAGAATACAAATGGTACCAAACCGCTTGATTAAATCGCCGGTGAAAAAGCCAGGCAAAAACATGCCGAGTGCATGTAACTCAATGACAAAAGCGGATTGGTTAAAGTGAAAACCATGATGGTGCATTGCTAAAGGCGTGGCTGTCATTAACAAATTCATGACAACATAGCTGACCATGCCAGCGACCACAGAGACAAGAAAAATGGGCTGTAAAATGATCTCTATCACCGGGCGAGTGACAACATCTGGTGCATGAACAGCTTGCGGCGGAAACTTTACCAGTGCGAGCACTAACATGGCGGCAATATAAAGGATAAGTAAGCCCCAAAAAGCACCTACAAAAGGAACACCTTGAACTAAGTCTTGGCTGAAGACAGCCAAGTTTGGCCCAGCGATAGCCGCTAATACGCCACCGGCCATAATGATGGAAATCGCTTTAGCGCGATACGGCGTTTCACACATTTCAACGGCAGCAAAGCGGTAGAGCGTACCAAACCCGATACCAATTCCTAAGAAGAAAGTGCCGACACAAAACAACCAAAAGGACGCAGCGTAAAGTGCTTGGATACTCAAAATGGCGCCGACGATACCCAGTGTATTACCGAGATAAAAACCATTCTTTCGGCCAATCTTTTCCATGACCAAAGAGGCCGGAATAGTCGCGCACATTAAACCAATAAATTGGAAGGCAACAGGTAAAGTAACCCAGAGAGGGTCAGGCGCAAGGGATTGACCAATTAAAGCTGTGACAGCAACCAGCAAAACATTACCAGTACTGAGTAATGCTTTACAGAAAGAGAGAGCGAGAACACCAAAATTCATAAAAAGTCAGAGCCGTTAATGATGGGAAGGTGAAACGAAGTGGTTGCAGAGTTTTACAATAAAATACAGGCATAAAAAAACCGACATGCCGTCGGTTTTTTACAAAAACAGGAACACGTACTATTAAAGTGCGCGAACTGCTTTATTTAAACGGCTTTTACTACGAGCAGCTGCGTTTTTATGAATAAGCCCTTTGCGTGCAAGACGGTCTAAAGCAGGAACAGCAGCTTGGTATGCAGCGGTTGCTTGCTCTTTATCACCAGCTTCAATGGCTTTTTGAAGTGACTTAACACTTGTGCGCATTGCTGAACGTTGACTTGCGTTACGTTGGCGGCTATCTTCCGCTTGACGAGCGCGTTTTTTTGCTTGTGCTGAGTTGGCCAAAGTGTGTCTCCTGAAAACCAGCTTATATACTTAAAGAACAGAGCATTATCCTGATTTAGATCTACTTTGTAAAGACCTAATTTCAATGAGTTCTATTGTAGGGCTAGCAGTGCCATAGCGACCGAAAATCCAGCAAAAGCCCATCACGTTTGTTGTTATTCCTTGGTATGATAACCGACATTACAAATTTATAGGGTAAAACAATGAAAATTGTGACAGCCAATGTCAACGGTATTAGGGCTGCAGGAAGAAAAGGCTTTTTCGATTGGGTGGCAAAAACGCAAGCTTATGTAGTCTGTATTCAAGAAACAAAAGCCCAAGTCGATCAGCTGACTGACGCGCTTTATCACCCCGATAGCTACCACTGCTTTTATCATGATGCGCAAAAGAAGGGTTATAGCGGTGTTGCACTGTACTGCCAACACAAACCAGATGAAGTAATTGTTGGTATGGGTAATGATGAGTTTGACAGCGAAGGCCGCTATATCGAAGCGAAGTTTGGCAATTTAAGCGTCATTTCCCTCTATATGCCATCAGGTTCATCGAAAGAAGAGCGCCAGCAATTAAAATATCGCTGCATGGACCATATGATGACGAAGTTAGAGGAGATGAAGGCGTCCGGCAGGGACTACATTATTTGTGGCGATTGGAATATAGCCCATAAAATTGAGGATATCCGGAACTGGAAAGGTAATTTAAAGAACTCGGGCTTTTTACCAGAAGAACGGGCTTGGCTGGATACCTTGTTTGATGACATGGATTTTGTCGACGCGTTTCGAGAGATAGAACAAGAAGAACATATGTACACATGGTGGTCTAACCGTGGACAAGCGAGGGCAAATAATGTCGGCTGGCGCATCGATTATCATATTTTATCGCCAAGCTTAAAAGGCGCCGTACAAAAGACAGAAATTTATCGTGAAGAAAGTTTTTCTGACCATGCACCACTGATTATTGATTATGACTACGTTATCCCCGACGAATGACCAACGACGTACCGACTAGAAGCTGGGCAGATAGTGTAAAAGCATTTTGTCACCCCAGAGTGGTGACAATGCTTTTTCTAGGTATCTCTGCCGGTATTCCCATCCTATTGATATTCTCATCATTGAGTTTATGGTTACGTGAAGCGGGTGTCGAGCGTTCAGCGGTAACGTATTTTAGTTGGGCAGCATTAGGCTATTCATTTAAGTTTGTTTGGGCACCATTGGCCGACAAACTGGCCATTCCATTCTTAACAAACTGGCTTGGTCGCCGACGTGCCTGGCTCTTATTGTCACAGCTCATGATCATTGCCTCGATTAGTTTAATGGCATCGATCAACCCAGCAACGGACACGCTAACAGCGATGGCTTGGGCTGCGGTCTTTCTAGGTTTCTCAGCAGCAACACAGGATATCGTGATTGATGCCTATCGAATCGAATCGGCAGACATTGATTTACAACCTTTAATGGCATCGAGTTATATCGCGGGCTACCGTGTCGGGATGTTATTAGCCGGAGCTGGGGCTTTATATCTGGCGAGCTATTTTGGTTCAACGCGAGAAGTCTATGACTACCAAGCATGGCAAACAACCTATCTCCTGATGGCCGCCGTCATGCTTACCGGCGTGGTAACAACGTTTATTATTGATGAGCCAGATGAACGACAAAATGACCAATTGGTTCACTCCCAGCAAGATTACCTGTCTTTTTTGCTCTTGTTTGTGTTGTCAGTAGCAGGCTTCATCGCTGCTTTTTATTACAGTGCTGAGCTGTCACAAACGGCAAAAGCAACATTGAACGAGTGGTTTGCCAATAGAAATTTAGCTAGCTTTCTAGTTGAGCTGTGCCGCCTTAGCCTTGCGTTGGGGCTAGTTGCAATCATTGCAAAAGGGCTGATAACGTCAGGGGTGGTAAGACAGCAGCAAGTGGCACAAACCTATATAGCCCCGATAAGAGATTTTTTCCAGCGTTATGGCTTAACACTCGCATTATTATTATTGGCTTTAGTGGGCCTGTACCGTATTTCAGATATTGTGCTTGGTGTCATTTCAAATGTGTTTTATCAAGACCTTGGCTTTAGTAAGCCGGTTATTGCCAGTGTTGTAAAAAGCTTTGGTTTAGCGATGACAATATTAGGCGGCTTCTTGGGCGGCCTACTGGCCGTTCGCTTTGGTGTGATGCCAATCTTATTTCTAGGGGCTGTGTTATCAGCGCTGACAAACTTATTATTTATGCTGCTGGCACAGATGGGCAATGACATTACAATGCTTTATATTGTGATCGCGGCAGATAATTTATCGGCAGGCCTTGCCAGTGCTGCCTTTATTGCTTTTTTATCAAGCCTAACGAATATTTCATTTACAGCGATGCAATATGCCATTTTTAGCTCTTTGATGACATTGTTACCCAAAATACTAGGCGGTTACTCCGGCATGATAGTCGAAAGCATGGGTTACGAGCAGTTCTTCTTGATAACGGCATTGATGGGCCTACCTGTTTTATTACTGATCGTATTGGCGAATAAATACTTAGAGCTCAAAGGCCATTCATAATGGGTCGTTGGTTTTATGATTTTCGTATTGTGGAAATTAACCAGCGGTAGTGATGAGGTGACATTTGAGCCGGGTGTTAAAGCGCCTGAATCGCCAATACAACAAACAATAAAGCAAGCCAAATCCTTCAAATTCAAAGATCATCAAATAACACCATTAGCCGACTTCAAATTACAAGCAAAGGTATTAGCTAAGGAAAGTTATCACTTAGGCCAAGCAAGTGAATTATCGCCCCTCGACCTTGCGTTAGGTTGGGGGAAAATGTCGGATCAAAAAGTGATCGACCAAATAGACTTTTCACAATCTGGTCGCTGGTATCGCAGGTCTATTAAAGCGTTTCCCATTCCACTCAGAGAGATCGAGACGCAAAGCGCCAATATGCATATGGTTCCATCCGAGTATTGGATAGTAAATAAACTAGATAGCGTGAAAAAGGGGCAAGTTGTGGCGCTTAAAGGCTTTTTAGTGAGAGTAGATGCAGAAGATAGCCAATGGCATTGGCAAAGCTCATTAACCTGCTAAGACACCGGTGACGGTGCCTGCGAGTTAATTTATTTAACTGATTTTTCAGATAATAGAATAAAAATCTATTAGCAAAAGAAGCGCTACGAGGCGTTATTGTATGCCGCAAGTTGATCTTCCAGAGGCCTAATAATAACCTTCTTAGTATCTAAGTCTCGTTCGACAATATAATGTGTACGAATTAAATCTGATTCCAAAACATCTTGTTTGCCTAAACGTGCTTTTGCTTCGACAAAGGTCTCAACATCGGTATAGGTCGTCAAAAACTCTGTTTCTGCGGAGACACCGTACGACGTTATAAGCAGTGCAACTGATAATAATTTCTTAGATAACATCATAGTTTTCTTCCCATCATTGGAATTAAGCAGCGATTCAATTTAATGTGAAGTGTGAACTAGATCAAGCTTTTAAGTGATCCGTTAAGGATGTTCCTAAGGGTAACTACGTGCCTTTTGTTGCAAAAATGTGACAAAACTAAGTAATTGACTTAGAAAGGAATATCATCATCCAAGTAATCAGCACCGCCTGAAGGCATGCCATAATCTGGCCCAGCAGAAGGTGATGCCGGTTGTGGAGAAGCCGCGGGTTTTGGTTTTTGAGGGGCTGATTGGTCATATCCTGTACTTCCACCAGACCCACTTCCGCCACCGCCTAACATGGTCATGCTATCGCCCATAATTTCAGTCGAGTAGCGATCTTGACCACTTTGATCTTGCCATTTATTAGTGCGGATACGACCTTCGATATAGACCTGAGAGCCTTTGTGTAAATATTGTTGAGCAACTTCACCTAAGCGGTTTTGTAAGACCACACGGTGCCATTCTGTCCGCTCTTTACGTTCGCCGGTTTGCTTGTCTTTCCATGATTCTGACGTGGCTAAACGTAAATTACAAATAGAGCCACCATTAGGGAAAGAACGACTTTCCGGTTCTGCGCCGAGTCGTCCAACAAGGATCACTTTATTCACTGACATGGTTTGCTCCTGAATTTGATATTAAGTTTATGAGGGTATTCTACGATGATGAAACGCGAAAAGCATCTAGATCATCGAGATTGAGTTCTTCGGGTGCATATTTTACATAAGCCACTTGCTCACTGGCGACTATCATTGTTTCAACAACACCATCGATAGCGTTCAATCGCGCAGAAGTGTCATTCGCATTGTCATCAGTTAACGTGGCGAGCTCAAGAATTTTTGTTGATAAATGGCGCGGTGGCGTCATCGGGAAAACAAAGAATAACCACACTAAGGTAATGATGGCACCAGCAATAAAGACACCAGTGACGCCAAACTGACCATATAAAAAGCCGCCGGTCGCGCCGCCAATAAAAGCACCTAAGAATTGTGCTGTCGAATAAACCCCCAGTGCAGTTCCTTTATTTGCCAGCGGACTGAGTTTGGACATCATTGATGGCAAACTGGCCTCAAGAATATTAAAAGCGGTAAAGAACAGCCATAGGCCAATTAAAATGCTGGTGGTAGAGCTAGGTCCGAAAGCCCAGATAAGCTGCACTAGGCCTAAGACAATCACGGCACCAAGGAATACCGCTTTCATCTTCCGGCGTTTCTCAGCAATGATAATGAACGGCACCATTGCAATAAAAGCCAAAAACAGCACGGGTAAATACGCCATAGCATGGTCGCTTTTTGCTAAGCCGGCATGCTCGAATAAGGTGATAGGTAGGGCAAAAAAGCTGGTGGTTAACAATAAATGCAACATCATAATACTGAGCACCAATCGCATGATCTCGGGGTTACGCAGTACTTTTATAAATTGTTTTGGCGCTGGCTCCATATCGCGATGTGTCGTAGAGCGTGTCGGCGTGGGCACCCACAAATGCAAAACAGCAATACCGACCAAAGAAAATGCCGCGGTTGCCCAAAAAATTCCCGATAAACCGATCCAACTTTCTAATGCCGCCCCGGATGCTAAGGCGACAGAAAAAGACAGGCCAATACTAATCCCGATACTGGCCATCGCTTTTGTACGGTGCTCATCACGTGTTAAATCAGCGGTTAAGGCCATCACGGCGGCTGAAATAGCACCGCTGCCTTGCAATAACCGACCTAAGATGACCATTTGAATGCTGTCTGCAGTGGCGGCAACCACACTACCTGCCGCAAATAATAATAAACCGGCGGTAATGACACGCTTGCGACCAATTCGGTCAGATAACATGCCAAAAGGGATTTGGAATAAAGCTTGGGTTAAGCCATAGGCACCGATTGCTAAGCCGATTAATAGCGGTGTTGAGCCGGAATATTGTTCAGCAGCCAAAGAAAATACCGGCAAAATCATGAATAAGCCGAGCATTCGGAGCGCAAAAATACTGGCTAAGCCCGAAACGCTACGCTTCTCAAGTGAGGTCATGCTAGAGGCTGTGTTTTGCTTTTGCGTCATTATAGTGAGTAGGGGTATATTAATCGGTTCGGCCTTATTCTATACGGAAGCTTAATGAAAAGCATAAGTATTCGTGGTGCACGCACGCATAATTTAAAAAACATTGATCTAGACCTGCCGCGTGATGCGTTAATCGTAATCACCGGCCTGTCAGGTTCAGGAAAATCGTCACTGGCATTTGATACGCTGTACGCCGAGGGGCAGCGACGTTATGTTGAGTCATTGTCCGCTTACGCGCGTCAATTTTTATCGATGATGGAAAAACCAGATGTTGATCATATTGAAGGGCTATCACCCGCGATTTCAATTGAACAAAAGTCGACTTCTCATAATCCACGGTCCACTGTTGGCACGATTACCGAAATTTATGATTACCTGCGTTTATTGTTTGCCAGAGCAGGCGAACCACGCTGCCCGACACATGACGAGCCTTTAGCGGCACAAACCGTCAGCCAAATGGTCGATGCAGTATTAGCCATGCCGGAAGGTGAGCGAATGATGCTATTGGCGCCTGTCGTGCAAGATCGTAAAGGTGAACATAAAGATGTGCTAGAAAACCTGAGAGCACAGGGTTTTGTGAGAGCACGAGTCAACGGCAAAGTGATCGAATTAGAATCACCTCCCGAATTAGAATTACGTAAAAATCACACGATTGAAGCGGTTATCGATCGTTTTAAGATCCGAGCAGATTTACAACAGCGACTGGCTGAATCGTTCGAAACAGCTTTGCAAATGGCGGATGGCGTTGCACGTGTTGCCTCAATGGACGATTCAGAGCAGGAGACCGTGTTTTCATCCCGGTTCTCTTGCCCAAGTTGTGGTTATTCAATTGCCGAACTTGAGCCGAGGATGTTTTCATTCAACAATCCAGCCGGCGCTTGCGGCACCTGTGATGGCTTAGGTGTAAAGCAGTTTGTTGATCCAGAACGCATTGTGGCCCATCCAGAATTAAGCTTATCTGCCGGGGCTGTTAGAGGCTGGGATCGTCGTAATGCCTATTATTTTCAATTGATGAAGTCTTTAGCCGTCCACTATGACTTTGACTTAGATAGCCCTTATGACAGCTTGTCTGAAGACATTAAAAAAGTCGTGCTTTATGGCAGCAGTCGGACAAAAATTGATTTTAATTACCTCAGTGATCGCGGCAAAAGCGTCAAACGGAATCATACCTTTGAAGGTGTTATCCCTAATATGCAACGCCGCTATAATGAAACCGAATCTAACAGCGTACGAGAAGAATTAGCGAAATATCATACCGTTCGTGCTTGTCCGGACTGTGATGGTGCTAGGTTAAGTGAAGCATCGCGACATGTCTTTATCGGTCAAACGAATTTACCCAATGTGACCGATATGCCTGTCGGCGAAGTAAAACAGTTTTTTGATCAATTGACCTTACCGGGAAAACGCGGTGAAATTGCCAGCAAAATTCTGTCTGAAATCGGAGAACGTCTCACCTTTTTAGTCAATGTTGGTTTGGATTATTTAACCTTAGCGAGAAGCGCCGACACCTTATCGGGTGGTGAAGCCCAGCGCATTAGATTAGCCAGCCAAATCGGCGCCGGTTTAGTTGGGGTGATGTATATCCTTGATGAACCTTCAATAGGCCTTCACCAACGTGATAATGATCGTTTATTAGCGACACTGACCCGCCTCCGTGACATGGGCAATAGTGTGATTGTGGTGGAACATGATGAAGAGGCCATCCGAGCAGCAGATTATGTGCTCGACATTGGCCCCGGTGCGGGTGTGCATGGTGGTGAAATTGTCGCCCGAGGTACGCCAGAAGATATTATGAATAGCGAGGTTTCTTTAACGGGCCAATACTTGTCGGGTCGTAGAAAAATTGCCTTGCCAGAAAGTCGTAAAACGTCTGATCAAAAACGTCTGATTAGTATGCGTGGGGTGTCAGGTAATAATTTACAACACGTCAACGTTGATATTCCACTGGGCTTAATGACCTGCGTGACCGGGGTATCTGGCTCGGGTAAGTCGACGCTGATCAACGATACTTTATTGAAACTGACCTCTAAAACGCTCAATAATGCCTCCGATGAACCGGCGCCTTATGACGAAGTGATAGGTCTACACCAACTCGATAAAGTCATTGCCATTAATCAAAGCCCAATTGGCCGTACACCGCGCTCAAACCCCGCTACGTATACTGGTATTTTCACGTCTGTCCGGGAATTGTTTGCCAATACACCAGAGTCACGTGCGCGCGGTTATACACCCGGTCGCTTTAGCTTTAATGTGAAAGGTGGCCGCTGTGAAGCGTGTCAGGGCGATGGACTCATTAAAGTTGAAATGCACTTCCTGCCGGATATTTATGTACCTTGTGATGTGTGTAAAGGCCAGCGCTATAATCGAGAAACGTTGGATATCCGATACAAAGGTAAAAGCATTACCGAAGTATTGGACATGACGATTGAGGAGGCCAATGTATTCTTCACTAACGTGCCTGTCGTGGCTAAAAAACTCGAAACCTTAATGGATGTGGGCTTGACCTATATCAAATTAGGCCAGAATGCGACCACGTTATCTGGCGGCGAAGCGCAGCGGGTTAAACTGGCTAAAGAATTATCTAAGCGCGATACCGGAAAAACACTGTATATCTTAGATGAGCCGACGACGGGCTTGCATTTCTTTGATATTGAACAGTTGTTAAAAGTACTGCATCGTCTGCGTGATCACGGCAATACCATTATCGTGATAGAACATAATCTAGACGTGATTAAAACAGCAGACTGGATTATCGATATGGGCCCAGAAGGTGGGTCAGGTGGCGGTATGGTCGTGGCAACAGGTACACCAGAAGACGTTGCCGAAAATAAGGCATCACACACCGGCCATTACTTAAAACCACTTTTAGGCTAACCATGGTACTAGAACAGGAATTAAAGTTATCGGTATTAGAGGGTGAGATAACTTTAAAAGACATCTCGATCGAGGGTTATCAACAATCTGAGATAACGAGCCAAAGGTTAATCAGTACCTATTTTGATACGCCAAACCAAACATTAATCGAAAGTGGCGTCGGCTTAAGATTAAGGTTTGATGGGAGTCACTGGTTTCAAACGGTTAAAGAAGCAGGTCAAGTCAAAAATGGTCTGCATCAGCGTCAAGAATGGGAACACGCATTGGAAACAAAGGCATTCGATGAGACATTATTGGCGTTAACGCCATTGAAAGCATTGATTGAAGATAAGGTAATGTGGGCAAGGGTGTCACCAGTATTTACCACAGACTTTATTCGGCAGACAATCGTCCTAAGATCTCAGGATCAGTCTGAAATCGAGCTTGCCTACGATAAAGGCAGCATCCACGCCGGCGATAAGACAATATCAATACATGAAATAGAACTTGAGCTTAAAACAGGTGATGTAAATCACTTGCAGCAGATAGCAGTACAACTGGTTTCTAAATTACCTTTGAAGACAACAAATAGCAGTAAAGCACAAAAAGGTTATGCGTTAGTACTAAAGTCCAATTGTCAGTAACGTTATGATTAACTTATAATCTTTACACGATCAACAATTTATCAGGAGCATCCTAATGTATAAAAATATCACATCTCTTGCACTACCTGCCTTTAGTTTAGTCTTTTCACAAATGACAATGGCGGCTAGCGTCACCCAGAAATGGGCTGTGACAGATGCACAAACAAACGGCGACGATCATGGTTGATGGACTAATGGTTTAGGCGGTTCAGAAAATGAAAAGCGTCACAGCTTTAATTCGGGCAGCATGTTGACTGAATATGATAATGGCACGGCACACTTAGTGGCTACAGCAACAAACCGTTTTGGCCGTGATGCTGAAATCAGTGTTTGGTTTGATGACCGTCAAGAGACTTACACTAAAAATAAAACGGGCGGTGGCCCGGTATTGGACTCACGGTATTACTATGCCAATACCCAAGAAAACTCAGCGATTATGATTGACTCAGTGACCTACTACCTAGGTATGGTTATGCTATGTTAGGTCAGGGTCCTGTACTTCAAATTGGTACTGGCGCTAATGACAAGAACTTAGCATTTGGTGGGTCAACGTGGGTTGATGTATTAAGTGATCAAGCACGCCAAAATAAATGGTTTGGCAACAAGCATTGGGATTAAATATGAATCTAACGGCAGTGCCAGTACCAGCAGCAGTCTGGGTAGTGCGTTAATGGGCTTTGTTGGCATGAGAAGAAAAGCCAAGCAAGCTTAATCGAAACATCAGAATATAATTCAAAAAAGCCGCGATTGATTCGCGGCTTTTTTGTTTCGAGAACTTGATTAAATCAGCGGGCTTGCAGGCCCCGATCTGTCTCGAACTTCCACGTTCTAATGATGGTGATGACGTCATAATCTTGAACTGAATCTTGCAGCACATCTTCTGGAATAGGGGCATAAGGTGCGCCTAGACGTACAATTTTAATGGCCGCTTTATCCAAAATGTCATGACCAGATGAACGCGTAACGACGATCCCATCAACTGGGACACTGCCATCAGGGTTGATATCTACAGACAACATCAAGCTGCCATTTAATCGTTGCCGCTTCGCTTCTTTAGGGTAATTTAAATTACCAATCCGTTCTACTTTTTTACGCCATGCTTCATGATAAGCCGCTGCATTATATTGTTTGGTACGACTCGATAAATACTTTTTACGTGGCTTTTTATTTAGTACTTTTGCCGACATATCCAATTTTTGTTCGAGCATTTTGATATCACTTTTTACTTGTAAAATCAGATCGCTGGCTTTTAGTTGGGGCCGTGCTGGTGGCACGACTTCAGTGATCGGTTTAACGTCAGTATTAAGTTCTTTAGTCGTTTGAATTTGTCGTTCAGTCTTAGCTTGTGTGATGACTTTAGTTGATTTTTCGACAGGGGATGGCGGGGTTGGTTTGACGACAGGTTGAGGTTGCGGTATCGGCTTTTTTTTTGACGAGGCTTGTGCCGTCACAGGATCTGCTTGATCTTCATTTGGTGTTGGGTCAGGCGCTTTTTTATCGGCTTCGCCCCCACCTTCATTGTTCGCCTGAGCAAGAAAGTCTGCTTCTTCTGGCGCTAATTCTGTTTGCTGATTGACGAGTGTGATATCAAGGCTGGTTACTGGCGGATTCTTGGGGGGAGATGAAACTGTAAAACCGACACCCAATAAAATAACCAAATGGAGTATCACCGAAAAGAAAAGGGTGAAATTCAGTCTGGTAGTAGGGACAGTATTTTCCATAAATTAAGTTAAAGAAAGTGGTCTTACAATCGCCGGAGCGTCATGGTTTATAAAGGCAACCCGTTCGATCATATCAGGGCTGATCTCTATTTCGCCATCAGGTCGAACTAGCATAACATACTTGATGCCCATCAATGCAGCAATACGGGGCCAATCCTGACCCGCAACAAACAAGGCGGTTGCGGCCGCATCTGCGATAGCGGCATTATCGTGTAATACCGTCACCGATGTTGCTTGATTTGCTGGCTGACCATTACGGGAATCAAGAATGTGCGGGTAACGCTGGCCTTGATATTCAAAGAAGCGCTCATAGTCGCCAGAGGTGAAAACACTTTCATCACCTTGAATCGCGATGGTAGCCAACATGCCATCTTGCCTAGGGTGGCGGACACCAATAACCCAGGGCCGTTTGCCATGCATGCCGATAGCACGTAAATCACCGCCGATATTAACCAAGGCATTTTGAATGCCTTGCTGTTGTAATACCAGGATAGCTTGGTCGACGGCAAAGCCTTTAGCAAAACCGCCAAAGCCTAACTTAACGGCATCGTTATCGCTGGTTAACTGACCATTTTCTATGGTCAGGGCATCCATTGAAGGCGCTTTTGCTAACCAACTATCAAGTTGATTCTGTGTCGGTGGCGAGCGTGAGTTAAACCAATCATCTTGATGGAAGCCCCATAACTCGAATAGCTTGCCAGCAGCAGGATTAAACAAATGCTCGCTGTTTTGAGCTAAAGTTTTGGCTAATAAAATAAGGGCAGCGACATCATCAGTAACAAGGATTGATTTATTGTTTGATATCGCTTGGTTAATATCACTTAACGTACTGGGCCGCCAGGCATGCCAAGTATTATCGATATCAGCAAAACTGGCTTCTAACGAGGAAACAGTTGCGCTTGCCTCTTCTTCAGAAACGCCATAAAGACTGATATCGATTTCAGTGCCAAAGGCATAAAACTTAGCCTGTCTTGCACCGGGGTCATTATCGCAAGCCGTCAAGACAGACAGGCAAAGACCAATGAGAATAAAACGAAGGAAAGGCATCATAAATGACGTGTTATAGCATCCATTAAGTCACCAGCAATGTTGAGCTTAAATTGGCTATCTAATTCGCGAATACAAGTTGGGCTGGTGACATTGATTTCCGTTAAATAATCACCAATCACATCAAGTCCGACGAAAATGAGCCCTTTTTCACGTAATTTAGGCCCAACTTGCTGACAAACCCAACGGTCACGTTCTGTTAACGGCCGACCTTCAGCTCGTCCACCCGCGGCCAAATTACCACGTGTTTCACCTTTAGCAGGGATACGGGCTAAAGCATAAGGAACTGGCTCACCATCGATCATTAAAATGCGCTTGTCGCCATCAACAATATCCGGGATAAAACGCTGTGCCATGATTGATTTTTGACCATATTCGGTTAGTGTTTCGATAATGACACTGAGGTTCGTGTCGCCCTGTTTCACCCTAAAAATAGACGCACCACCCATACCGTCCAATGGCTTGAGAATAATATCGCCATGGGTCTGATGAAAGTCACGAATCAACGTGCTCTTAGGAGTGACTAAGGTATCGGGGCAGCATTCAGGAAACCAAGCGGTAAATAATTTCTCATTAGCATCACGCAAACTTTGCGGATCATTGACGATCAAAACCCCTGCCGCTTGCGCTTGTTCTAGTAGATATGTGCTGTAGATGTATTCCATATCAAATGGTGGATCTTTGCGCATTAACACAACATCGAGTTCATTCAGTGCGATAGTGTCGGGTTCACTCAGCGTGTACCAACAATCCGCATCTTCAACTACCTGCAATCGTTTGACTGTGGCTGAAACAACCCCTTGAGACAAAAACAGATCGCTCTGTTCCATGTAAAACAGCTGCCAACCTTTCGCCTGCGCAGCTAGTAACATTGCAAAACTACTGTCTTTTTTGATCGTGATCGCCGAAATAGGATCCATCACGATACCGAGTTGAATTTGCGCCATATTGACCTTCAGAGTTTGATGAATATGAACAAATTCTACCTGAAATTTATTTTTGACTGATCTGGTTTAATGAAAATCCCATTATTCATAGGCTTACGCGGGCATCGTGAGACGAATTTCGCTATAATCAGAGCGTTTTGATTTCTAGATTGTGATTTTTAACTAATGACTACACAGGCTACAACGGTGGCAGAAACGCCAAACACGTTCCAAGAATTAATTTTAAGGCTACAACAATACTGGGCCGAACAAGGCTGTGTGTTGCTACAACCTTATGATATGGAGGTCGGGGCGGGCACATTTCACCCGGCGACATTTTTGCGAGCCATTGGCCCTGAGCCATGGAGTGCAGCCTATGTGCAGCCTTCACGTCGACCGACGGATGGCCGCTATGGCGAAAATCCAAACCGTTTGCAGCATTATTACCAGTTTCAAGTGGTATTAAAACCGTCGCCAGATAATATTCAAGAGCTGTATCTTGAGTCGCTCAAAATGTTGGGTATTGATACGGCCATTCATGATGTCCGTTTTGTTGAAGATAATTGGGAATCACCGACACTGGGCGCATGGGGACTAGGTTGGGAAATTTGGCTCAATGGTATGGAAGTGACGCAATTCACCTATTTTCAGCAAGTGGGCGGTCTGGAATGTCGGCCTGTTACAGGTGAAATCACCTATGGTCTCGAACGTATTGCCATGTATTTACAAGGTGTCAGCAGTGTTTATGACCTAGTGTGGTCCGATGGACCAAAAGGCAAAGTCACCTATGGCGATGTGTTCTTACAAAACGAAGTTGAAATGTCAGAATATAATTTTGACCATGCGCATGTCGAGAGTTTATTCACTACCTTTGATACCTGTGAACGCGAAAGTGCAAAAATGATTGAAGCAGGGTTACCTTTACCAGCCTATGAATTGGTTTTAAAAGCATCCCATACCTTCAATTTACTTGATGCACGAAAAGCCATCTCGGTCACCGAGCGACAACGCTTTATCTTGCGTGTACGAAAATTAGCTCAAGCAGTTGCACAAACGTATTACGAACGTCGTGAATCGTTGGGTTTTCCTATGTTGAACGCTCAAGATAAGGAGAGTGAATCATGAGCGAGACACGTGATTTATTGATTGAAATAGGGACCGAAGAGTTACCACCGAAGGCGTTAACAAAATTAATTAATGCTTTTGAAAAAAGCATCGGGCAAGGTTTAAAAGACGCTGAATTAAGCTTTGAGAAAATTCAGGCCTATGCGGCACCAAGAAGACTAGCAGTGGTCTTGTCTAATGTAGAAACACGACAACAAGATCGCTTAATCGAACGTCGCGGTCCAGCCGTTTCAGCCGCATTTGATAGTGAAGGCCAACCGACCAAAGCTGTACAAGGTTTTGCCCGTTCTTGTGGCGTTGTAGTTGATGCGCTAGAAACGCTAGAAACAGCCAAAGGGACTTGGCTCGTATTCAAGCAACAGCAACAAGGGATTGAAACAAGTAATCTCATCGGCGATATCTTACAAAAAGCATTAGCGGCTGTACCTATTCCGAAACGGATGCGCTGGGGAAATTTACCGGGTGAGTTTGTCAGGCCAGTTCATTGGTTAGTGCTATTGTTTGGTGATGAAGTTATCCCTTTAGATATCTTAGGCGTATCCGCAGGCAGAACAACACGCGGTCATCGTTTTCATCACCCTGAACAAGTCACGATTACATCACCACAAACGTATGTGAAACAATTGCTCGAGCAAGCTTATGTGATGGTGGATATGGCGAAAAGGCAACAAGAAATCCGCCAACAAGTCGAAGCTTTAGGTAACAAGTTAGGTGGCCAAGCGGTTATTAATCAAGACTTATTAGAAGAAGTCACGGGTTTAGTTGAGTGGCCCGTTGCCTTATCAGGCGAGTATGATCGTCGTTTTCTAGAATTACCGGCAGAAGCCTTGATTTCTTCGATGGAAGAACATCAAAAATACTTTGCGGTCAGAGATAAAAACAATACCCTATTACCTTATTTTATTACGATCTGTAATATCGAAAGTAAGGACCCTGCGCAAGTTATCGCGGGTAATGAACGGGTTATCCTTCCGCGTTTAAGTGATGCTGCCTTCTTTTGGGAAACCGATCGCAAACGTCCTTTAGCGGATTCACAGGAACAACTCAAAACCATTGTGTTTCAAAACAAGTTAGGCTCGGTCTACGACAAGTCGCAGCGTGTGGCTGATCTAGCGGCTTTGATTGCCAACCAAATAGGCGGGGACGCGCCACTGGCAAAACGTGCCGCCGCATTGGCTAAATGTGATCTTGTCACAGAAATGGTCGGTGAGTTTCCTGATTTACAAGGCATTATGGGGCGCTATTATGCAAGGTTGGATGGCGAGCATGATGACGTATGTGAAGCATTAAATGAGCAATATTTACCGCGTTTTTCTGGTGACAAACTACCGCAGACTAAAACTGGGCAAGCACTGAGCTTAGCCGAGAAATTAGATACCTTGGTTGGCTTATTTGGTATTGGCCAGCCACCAACCGGGGTTAAAGATCCTTTCGCGCTGCGACGCGCTGCATTGGGTTCGCTAAGAATCATCATCGAGAACAAACTTGATCTTGATCTTGAACAATTATTAACATCAGCCTTAACGGGTTTAGGCGATATTGAGACAAAGCAAAACTGTGTCGCGGATGTGATGCAATACCTCTTTGATCGTCTACGTGGGTATGCTCAAGAGCAAGGCTATCAAGCTGATGTCTTCGAAGCTGTATTAGCGGTAAAACCAACAAAGCCAGTTGATTTCATGGATAGATTAGCGGCGGTGGCCGATTTTAGACAGTTGGAACAAGCCCAAGCACTCGCAGCAGCGAATAAGCGAATTGGTAACATTTTGCGTAAAAATAATGTCGAACAGCGTGACTCAGTTATCGACACAAATTTACTCACGGAGCCGACGGAACAAGCTTTGGCAGATAAGGTACAATCGGTAAAAAATCAAGTTACACCGCTATTGGCTATATCTGACTACGCGGCAGTGTTAACAGCATTAGCGGATATGCGCGATACGGTTGATGCTTTTTTCGATCAAGTCATGGTGATGGCAGAAGACGAAGCGATTCGACAAAACCGTTTGGCGTTATTAAATCAAACGCGTGCTTTGTTTTTAGAAATTGCTGATATATCTGTGTTGCAGGCCTAAATAGTGGAAACGATATAAAAATGAGTATCCTGCCTTTGATACTGGCTGAGCATAACGAATAAGGACTTGGAGAAAGGGTGTGTCACTGATAATTTTAGATCGAGATGGTGTCATTAATCATGATTCAGATGACTTTATTAAAACGCCAGCTGAATGGGAACCGATAGAAGGCAGCCTGGAAGCCATCGCCAAGCTCACTTATGCCGGTTATCGCATCGTTGTCATTACGAACCAGTCGGGCATTGCACGTGGATTATTAGACGTCGATACCTTGAGCCGTACCCATAGCAAAATGCGCCGCATGATCTCGCAGGTTGGCGGGAGATTGGAAGCAATTCTATACTGCCCGCACGGGCCTGATGATGGTTGCAGCTGTCGAAAGCCGCTTGGTGGTGCATTCAATGAGCTCGCACACCGTCTTCGTATTGATCTTAAAGATGTCCCCGCGATAGGTGATTCACTTCGTGATTTACAAGCCGCGAAATCCGTCGGGGCAAAGCCCATCTTAGTCAAAACAGGTAAAGGTGAACGGACTTTAGCAGATCCGAACTTACCGGATGGCGTGCCTGTTTACGTTGACCTGGCCGCGGCGGTGGATGCTTTATTAGAGACCAAACTGTAAATGCTATTCGCTCGTTCTTTATTATTCGTCTCTTTACATGCGATCACAGCGGTTGTTTTTTCCCTTATCAGTTTACTTGTTTGGCCATTGCCTTTTAACTGGCGTTATAAAATAGTGAGCCAATGGGCAGTACTCAACCTTTGGCTATTGAAAGTGATTTGCAATATTCGCTATGAGGTGGAAGGCGCAGAGAAAATCCCTGATGAGCCATGTATCATCATGTCTAAACACCAATCAACATGGGAAACGTTGGCATTGCAAGCAATCTTTCCACCACAAGTTTGGGTGTTAAAACGGGAATTATTATGGATACCCTTCTTTGGCTGGGGCTTAGCATCACTCAACCCAATTGCCATTGATCGAAGTGCTGGCCGAAAAGCCTTGAATCAGATTATCGAACAAGGACGAGCAAGATTAAGTTCAGGCGCATGGGTGGTCATTTTCCCTGAAGGAACACGGATTCCCACAGGCCAAATGGGTAAATTTGGTATGGGGGCCGCATTTTTAGCAGCAGAAACTGGCTATTCTGTGATACCGGTAGCACATGATGGCGGGAAAGCCTGGCCAAGGCACGGCTTTCTAAAATACCCAAATGTGATTAGATTAGTCATTGGCGATAAGATAACCATAGATGAACAGACCAAGAAAGCGTCAGACATCAATAAAAAAGTTTATCAATGGATGGAGAGTCAAATGACGTATCTAGAAGGTAAAAATCCCGACATAACACCGTTGAGAAAGGAACAGAATAAGTGACAAGATCTGATGGTATGTTAAGGTTGTTATTGGTTGATGATTCTTTAACAGAAGCGGATAACGTAACGAATACGCTGCGCAGCGCAGGTCACGCAGTTCGTGCTTCGAGAGAAGATACATTAAATGGTATCGAGCAAGCTTTAACCCAGCAAACCTGGGACTTGTTAGTTTGTCGTGCCGCTTTAACGACCGCCCCGCCCCGTGAATTGGTGAATATTGTTCATCGTTTAGGACGGGACTTACCGTGTATTGTATTAACATCGGGTCAGGATGAGAACGAAGAGCTCTACAATTTGGGCATGCAAGACGTTATCCCAATCGGTGATAGCAAACGGTTACAGTTTGCCGTGCAGCGAGAGCTACAAAGTTTATTCAACCGCCGTACTGCAAGAAGAAATGAGCGGGCGCTAAGAGAAAGCGAAAAGCGGTCCCGCTTGTTATTAGAAAGTTCGAAAGATGCCGTAGCGTATATGCACGAGGGTATGCATATTTATGTTAATAGTGCTTACTTGGAATTATTTGGCTACGAGGAAGCAGAAGACATCGATGGTTTACCCATCTTAGATTTAATCGCTATAGATGACCAAAATACCTTCAAAACTGTCTTTAGACAATTTTCAGAACAAGTTGAATCGCAGTCGGTTCATGTTTCTGTCCAAGGCGTCCGAGACGATGGAGGTCTCTTCAAGGCCGATATTGAATTTAGCCATGCCGAAGTCGAAGGGGAGAATTGTACACAAGTTGTTGTGCGTAATGAAAGTGAACACGAGGATGTAGGTTCAGAACAACTTCAACTATTAAGAGATCATGATTTCTTGACGGGGCTCTACAATCGCGTTCGCTTTATGGATGAATTAGAAAAAGTAGCAGGCCGGGCTGGAGATAGTCAAGGCGATGCGGCTTTGCTCTATATTGTGTTAGATGATTTTCAGCTGATTAAAGAACAATTGGGTGTTGCTGCCAGTGAGCAAGTACTGAAAGAGGTAGGCAAAATGCTCAGAAAAGGCATCGTTGACGGTGACTTATTAGCCCATTATGCCGATCAGGTTTTCACTGTTATAGTAAATAGTGATGATGATAACTATGTCAATGAACGCGCCAAAGCGTATGGCGGCATCATTGATGGCTATCGCTCTCAGAGTAGTGACAAACCGTTAGATATAAAATGTAGTATTGGTATTAGTCGGATATCCGAAACGAGCTCCAAAGTAGAGAATATACTCAATCATGCCGATAAAGCCTGCGCATTAGTACAACACAATTCAGATGAAAGGGTGATGCGTTATCAAGCGCCAACAATCGAATTAGAAGAAGCAGAGATTGATGAAGCCGCCAGTTGGAAGCCACGTTTAGAAGTCGCGATAGAAAAACAAAACTTCACATTACACTACCAGCCCATTGTCAGCTTGCACGGGAAAGAACAAGAGCTCTACGAAGTATTGCTGAGAATAATTGATGAAGAAACGGGCGATTTGATTGCGGCCGAAGACTTTATCGGTTTTGCTGCATCATTCGATATGATGGGTGTGATTGAACAATGGGTTATTCCCAATGCGTTAAAAAGCTTGGCTGAGCATAAACAACGCTTTCCCAAAACACGTTTCTTTTTGAAATTGTCTAAACAAACTATTTGCGATCCAGCATTTATTGATTGGCTATTTGGTTTATTGAAAGAGCATGGCATATCTGGCGAATCACTGACTTTCGAAGTTAGCGAAACCGATGCCATGGCCAATGTTGATGAAACGAAGGCAACGTTAATTAAATTAAAAGAAGCGGGTTGCGAGTTCGCCTTAGAGCATTTTGGTTCAGGTCTCAATTTTTCATCAAGCTTAGATTTACTCGATGTAGATTATTTGAAAATTAATGGTGCTTTTGTTGAGAATATGGTCAATGATGCAGAGAATCAAGTTGCAGTTAAAGCCATTATCGAGATGAGTAAGAATGCTGGTAAGCGTAGCATTGCGGAATTTGTCTCCGATGCCAATAGTCTCGCCTTATTATGGCGGTTAGGTGTCGATTATGCTCAGGGATATTACATCCATGAACCATCAGGTGAACTGAACTATAATTTTGAAGATGATGACTTTTAAAAGATCTTAGTAGCATTCGTGCACATTTAAGCGACATTATATGGCAGGTCGGTAATCTGTGGGCTCCTCTATGCACCCCCGTTTTCAAGTAAACCCATTAAAGAAAACGCGCGCTGCTGGGTTTCACTCTCTGACTGTGAAAATGACATTAACGTTTCAACGAGTACTGTACAGATAGGCGCTCCATTTTTGATTAGCACCTTGGCTTTAGGCCGATCATGGTAAGTCTCAGGCCAATCAATAAAGTCAGGCGTAATAAGATCACATGGCGCGAAAATAGTATGTAAATGCCTTTGTACGGGCGTGCTCGAAAATGGGCTCATCGATTGATCTAAACAAGCAGCAAGATGCTGCTTGAAAAGTGGTTGCTCAGTATCTATTAATTCAACGGAAGCGCTTATTCTAGGGTTAATTTCTAAAATAAAAACATCATCATCGGTGGTGACAATAAAATCCAAACTATTAAACCCGCGTAACCCAGAATGCGCCACAATACGGTTAACGATGTCTTCGAGTCGACGTTGTAATGTAGTGGACAAAGACAGAGGTGTACTTAAACCTGATAATAGAAAGGGTGTGTCAGAGAGAGCCCGTCGAAACTGTTGATTAAAACCACAAGCTTGAGCTGAGTGGCCATCAGCTAAAAATAACACTGAACCGTTTAAACCATTGATATAACGTTGATAATAATAGGGTTCTGAGTCAGTTTGTTCGTTTTGGTCAGAGATTAACCGCCCACCAAAGCCACAAATCGGCTTGCTGAGCCATCGATTAGGTTGTGCATCATCGGCAGCGAAAGACGTGTCAGGGTAAGGAATAGCGAGCTGTTGCAATAGCGAGAAAAAGTGAGTGGGGTTTTTAACTTGCTTAATAGTCTTGGCCGAATTACCAATAATATTAATCGATTCTGGCAGTATATTGAGAGCAGGGTAGAAAGCTTCAATACCACTGCCATAAATGAGTAAACAAGGTTGATGTTGGCTTAGGTCAAGGATAGTTTTAGCGACAGCAGCGTGGTCATGGAGATCAGCAAGCGGGAGCCACCGATCAGCGATAGCTAAAGTATCTTGGTCACCAAAGCAATCGGCTACCCAGATGGGGTAGCCGGCGCGATGGGCTAACTGAGCAAGAAAGCGCCCACTTTGTGCAACAATCATGACGGCTGGCTGTTGCACGTGAGGTGGTTACTTAGACGAGTTTACGCGCATCGTTGAATGCATTACGGAAGTCTAGATAAACGGGTGTGTCATTTTCGAGGGTTTGACGTAATAGTTCATGTTGTAATTTGTATTTCACACTACCAACAGCCAGTGCACCCACCGCAACAGCACCTTCGGAATTCACGGCATGAACTAGCCTTGCACCAGAATCCATCAATTCGATACCTTCGATACCCAATGGCGGTACAGCATTAACATCGCCGGCCACTTTTAATTGTTTAGCATCAGATAAAACGGAAACGTTAAGAACTTGAATCCCCGCTTTAACGGCACAAAAAACCACATCGGCATCGGCGATTAAGCGTGCCTTATCGGCATCAGAAGCCGCTGCCGTCGCGGTTAAATTAACGCCATATCGGCGCTTGGCTTCGCTAGCAAAGTCAAGAGCAGTATCTAATGAAAAGTGATCGACAATCGTCGTATCAGCACCTTGCTCAGCGGCAATGACCGCGGCGGCTAAGCCAACGGGGCCTGTCCCGCCGAATACAATTGTTTTTGTGCCTTTTAAGTCTTGTTTGAAGTGGTGTTTTAATTCACGCTCTACACTGGCAACCAACGCAGCAGCAGTGGTAAAAGCACCACTAGGATCAGCAAAAACAGAGACTTCGAATGGCGGCACCATCGCTTTTTTAGCGGCATAGATCATATCCATTGCAACACCAATATCCCGGCCGCCAATGAAAATACCGGTTTTCTTGACACCGGCAGGGCCACGAGAAAAGATAGCATCCTGTGTCATATCTGCAACGTCATTCAACTGCACATCTTGATGCGAAAAAGCGGTATCGTAACCCGCATCAATCGCCATATTAATATCGAAAGGACTTGTATGCTTTCTGGGTGTAAACATATGCAGAATCGAACGTTTAGACATGGTGCTTCCTTTTATTAAAAAGTCTGTTATTTATCATAATCATGATGCCGTATTCAATTCAATGACAGCGCCTATTGTGTTAGCTTGTGCTGTCATAATTGAATAATCAGCCTTATTATCAAAGTGTTGCTCAACCGTCTCTTCTAAGTGCTTTGTTAGCGTTAAAGCCGCGGCTTCACTGTCAACAAACACACACCCCGTTGGGCCCCAAGAACTCTGTGCAATACCAGTATGGCCTAATGTCGTCGCCTGGACCAAGAGTTGAGCAATAGCAGGACTGGTATAACGGCCACCTTGAACTAAAGAGAAATGATCGCCGATCAGGTTCTGAATTTCTGTGATAGATTGTCCAAAAAGGGCAATGTCGCGTTCAAGCAAAGCGGGTAATAGCGCCATTAACGTAAGGTGACAAATCGCATGCGATTGCGGTAGTGGAAAAGGGGGTAAAGCGCTAAATGCTTGTGTTTCAGCTTGACCGTGTACGCCTTGCCGCGTTTGTTCCATAATTAACACGATGCGCCAGTCTTCAGGGTAGGTGTGTCGGGCCAAAAGAGGTGGCACCGGTGACTGAGCTCCCAAACCACCATCGACAATAAATCCGCCTTGGTCGAAAGCGGCAATACCAATACCAGAACGAGAGCCGCGATCCAAAATCGCCGCTATTGTCGGCGTATCGGCATCAATGTGATAGAGGCGACATAAGGCGGTGCCAACCGCAATGGCCAATTGTGTGCCAGAACCTAGGCCTGCATGCTCAGGAATCGATTGTAGGATTGAGACTTGAACAGGGGACGGTTGTTGACGAACGATATCAGCAAAATGACGATAAAAATAGTTGATTAAGGTGTCGACTTTTGGTCGTAAATGGTCAGGGATGACATGTTGTACATCTGAAGTACAAAATCGTGCTTCTACAATAGTATGGTGGCTATCAATAGCAAGCCCAATACTGCCAAACTTTCTGCCAGCAGCCCCATTAAGATCCAAAAAGCCTAGATGAATCCTTGCCGGTGCGGTGATCCGAACAACTGTGTCCAAAATAACTTACCTGATGATCGTGATAATAGCGTTATTGTTTATCGACTTTACAAGCAATATCGTAAATGGTTGTTTCATCTAAGAATTGATCATTACTTTCATAAAGTGACTCAATGGCGCCGCGATGTAATTTCATTTTAAAATTACCAATGGCAATCGCACCGTATAAACGAATACCTTCTCTTTCAGTCCCGTTATCCATCACTCCTAAGCCTTCGATCCCTTGTGGCGGCACCGCATTGACATCAGCAATGACTTCTAAATTATTACTATTCATCCATGCTGATTCGGAAATAACACAAACGCCCGCAGGACCGGCAGCGATAGCGACATGCGCATCTTTTAATAATGCTGAAACAGATTCATCACTACGTGCTTCACCAGGTGTGATATCAACACCATAGGCGTCTTTCATTTGATGAGCAATCGCTTTTGAACGCGTGATATCACGGCTGGTAATAATGACTTCAGCAGCGCCCTCTTTTAGCAAGAATAAGGCAGCACGTTGTCCAACTGGACCTGCCCCGACGATAACAACTTTTTTGCCAGTGACATCATAATTAGTCAGGACCTTGCGGACGATAGCCGCAGCAGTGGTATTTGACCCATTAGGATCGAGCATGACAGATACTTTAACAGGCCCAAAAAAAGCTTTTTTGGCGGCTCTGCCCACCATTTCACTGGCCGAGACATTGGAGCCACCAATGAAAATTGCACTATTTTTCAAGTTTTTACCGCCACGGGTAAAAATCATACCGTGGACATGGGGTGTCACGTTATCACGTGTAACCCCACCATAAGCAATAATGTTATCAACATTTGAATCATAAGCTACGGCTTGATCAAAGGCACTTGGAATTGGGTCCGTATCAAGGTGTAGTAACAACTTTTTCATCAAATATTCCCATGTCGTTAATGTCTAAAAATTCAGCGTAAAAAATATTAATAGCGCGATTTTACAGTAACTTGTACGTCAGAGGTAATAAAGTCAGTACTGATGACACTAGGCCAGCATAATATTCGATCTTCATACTGGTACAATAAGTATTATTTTATATTTAAAAAGTGTGAGAGCAACAATCATGACAGTTCGTACCCGTTTTGCCCCTAGCCCAACCGGTTATTTACACGTAGGGGGTGCTCGCACAGCCTTATTTTCTTGGTTATATGCCAGGAAACATGGTGGACAGTTTATTTTACGGATCGAGGATACTGATTTAGCGCGTTCAACAAAAGAATCGGTCAATGCCATTTTAGAAGGGATGACTTGGTTAGGGCTAACGTATGATGAGGGCCCATTTTACCAAACAGACCGCTTTGATCGCTATAAAGAGGTGATTGCACAATTATTTGAGCAAGGTGATGCGTACCATTGTTATTGCTCAAAAGACACTTTGGAAGACATGCGCGAGCAACAAAGAGCAAACAAAGAAAAGCCGCGTTATGACGGCCGTTGCCGACATTTGAAAGCCCCACCATCAAATGTAGAACCTGTTATTCGATTTAAAAACCCGAGAGAAGGTACTGTCGTGGTTAAAGATAATATTCGAGGCGATGTCGTCTTCAAAAACACCGAACTCGACGATTTAATCATTGCCCGATCGGATGGCTCACCGACCTATAACTTAACGGTGGTGGTCGACGATATGGACATGGCGTTGACTCATGTGATTCGAGGTGATGACCATCTGAATAACTCGCCGAGACAAATTAATATTTTCAATGCACTCAAGGCCGACGTGCCGGTCTTTTCGCATGTACCAATGATTTTAGGGGATGATGGGGCGCGATTATCGAAACGTCATGGCGCAGTGGGTGTCATGAATTATCGGGATGAAGGCTACCTACCGGAAGCCCTACTCAATTATTTAGTACGTTTAGGCTGGTCACATGGCGATCAGGAAATTTTTTCGTTAGATGAGATGATTCAGCTATTTGATATTGCCGATGTTAACAAAGCGGCATCTAGTTTCAATACCGATAAGCTGATTTGGCTGAATCAGCATTACATCAAGACGAGCACACCAGAACATATTGCCCGCCATTTGAGTTATCACATGGGACAGCAGGGAATAGATCCATCGCAAGGCCCCGCGTTAGTTGACGTGGTAGAGTTGCAACAAGAAAGAGCAAAAACATTGGTTGAAATGGCAGCAAATAGCGTCTTTTTCTATCGGGCGCCAGAAGGCTATGATGAAAAAGCAGCCAAGAAAAACCTGACAGTAACCAGTGCTGTTTTTTTAGCCGATATGAAACAACGTTTATCCGGATTAGCAAGTTGGCAAGCAGAGCCAGTACATGATCAAATTAAAGCCTGTGCAGAAAAATTTGAAGTAGGCATGGGTAAAGTGGCTCAACCTATCAGAGTCGCAGTGACAGGCACCACAATGTCACCGCCATTAGATGTCACGTTGGCAGTATTAGGACGCGATAAAACGCTCTTAACAATTGATAAAGCACTAGAGTGGATCGAACAAAACCGGGTGGCTTAGTCGGTTTATTTAACGATTTTCAGACTAGGTCGTTCTTTAACAGCAGGTACTTTTTTTGGCGTGGTTGGTGATGGTGGGGTGTCTTCGTCAGTAAAAAACATTCCCTCATTGTTTTCTTTGCCATAAATACCTTGAATAGCATCAATGGGAATAAACAGCTCCATCGGCCTGCCTGAAAAGCGCGCTGAAAAGCTGATCCAGTCATTATCAGCTTGAAAGTGCTGTACCGCATCCGGCGCGATATTCAGCACTATTTTATCTTCATTAATATACTCTTCGGGCACTTTTACCCCTTCAATCAACGTACTGACTAACAAATAAGGCGTTAATTGGTTATCCAAGAGCCATTCGTAAATAGCACGGATAAGGTAAGGTTTTTGAGAGGTCATGGTCTCATCGCTCGTTCTTCATTAGTTAGACTGGTTTGAAAGCTTGGCCGCTCAAATAAGTGTTTCGCATACGCATCGACGGCACTCGCACTACTCGGTAACGTAATATTAAGCAGTGGTAAACGCCAAAGCAAGGGCGCTAAACTACAATCGAGCATGGAAAAGGTGTCGCTCATAAAGAAAGGGGTGGCTTCAAATAGTGGTGCTAATACAGTTAAGTCTTCACGAAGCGTCCGTTTTGCTGTGGCCATTTTCGTCTTCTTCAAGCCAGACAAGGCATCCCAAAGTGAATACCAATCGCGATCGAGACGGTATAACATCAGTTTGAGTTGCGCTTTAGCCGCGGGGTCGGAAGGATATAGCGGGGCTTGAAGGAAGCGCGCATCAAGATAATCAATAATGATGTTGCTATCGAACAGGACGAGGTCACGTTCAATTAAGACAGGGCTCGTTCCGTAAGGCACCGCTGCCGAAACTTCTTCTGACCATGGATCAGTACGACTATTACGAATACTGGCAGAAATCCCTTTTTCTGCGAGCGCAAAACGCGTGCGATGGCAAAGCGGGCAAAGTGGATCGGAATAGAGGACCATCATAGCTGAGAAATAGTGACAGGGTGTAAAGTCATGGCTTTATGATGGGGACTAGCAAGGAAAGGGAATTTTAACTTAACGATGAAAAGTGGCAGTGTTGCAGTAATATTAATGAACATCTTCCCAAAAGGCTTTTTTCAGCGGATAAGCAACGAAGAAAAACAGTGCGAGATATAATAACACCCATTTTCCTATTGCTAAACGCTGTATTTTGGAAGGCTCACCAATATAGGCTAAGAAATTGACTAAGTCGCGAACGATTATATTGTATTCTGATACCGTGGTTTCATCGCCAGCCAGTGCATGTAATTGATTATTACTGTCTTTGCGTACGTAGCCCTGTTCTTGCCACAATACATGAGGCATACCTACATCTTTAAAAACGACGTTATTCGTACCTAATATTTTTTGTGTATCCAAATAATAACCACGAAGATAAGTGTATAGCCAATCAGTCCCACGCGCCCGTGAAATGACCGATAAATCAGGTGGGACAACGCCAAACCATTTTTTCGCATCTTTAGGGCGCATGGCAACAGTCATGGTATCGCCGACCTTATCAGAAGCAAACATCAAGCTTTCTTCAACTTGTGCATCACTTAAGCCCAAATCTTTACCCATACGGTTATAGCGCATATATGCAGCAGAGTGACAGCTTAGGCAATAGTTCATAAAGATCTTTGCCCCACGCTGTAATGACGCTTTGTCAGATAAATCTATGTCAATGGTATCAAGCTGCATTTTTCCAGAGGCAGCGTAGCTGTAACTGGAAGTGAATGCGATGAGATAGAGCAGGAAGCCGACGATTAATTTCATCTTATGTCACCCTATCGGGTACAGGTTTATCTTTATCAATTGCCGTGTAAAAGGGCATAAATAAGAAAAAGGAAAAATAAATGACAGAGAAAATCTGCGCCATTAAGGTATAAAGCCCTGTGGCTGGTTGGGTGCCTAAATAGCCAAGTGCGAAAAAGCTAATCGTAAAGAGCGTGAGTGCCGTTTTGAACAAAGGACCGCGATAACGAATGGATTTGACCGGACTGCGATCTAGCCATGGCAGCAAAAACAACACAACGATGGCACCGCCCATCGCTAAGACACCGAACAATTTATCTGGGACAGCCCGTAAAATCGCATAAAAAGGGGTGAAATACCATAAAGGCACAATGTGCTCAGGTGTTTTAAGCGGATCAGCGGGAATAAAGTTATCTTTTTCTAAAAACCAGCCGCCCATCTCAGGCATATAAAACAAGATGATCGAAAAGATAAACAAAAAGACAATCACACCGACGAGATCTTTCACCGAATAATAAGGGTGGAAAGCAATACCGTCGACAGGAATGCCTTGACCATTTTTAAGCTTTTTAATTTCGACGCCGTCGGGGTTATTTGAGCCGACTTCATGCAAAGCGATAATATGGGCGACAACGAGGCCCAGTAAAACCAGTGGCACCGCAATCACATGGAAAGCGAAAAATCGGTTCAATGTCGCATCGGCGACAACAAAGTCTCCTCTAATCCAGAGTGCTAAGCCTTCGCCGACATACGGGATGGCGCCAAATAGCGAAATGATTACTTGTGCGCCCCAAAAAGACATTTGCCCCCAAGGAAGGAGATAGCCCATAAAGGCTTCAGCCATTAAGGCCACATAAATGAGCATGCCGAAAATCCAGACTAACTCTCGGGGTCGTTTATAGGAACCATACAATAAGCCCCGGAACATATGCAGGTAAACAACGACAAAAAACGCCGAAGCCCCCGTCGAGTGGAGATAACGGATTAACCAACCCCAATTGACATCGCGCATAATGTATTCAACAGAAGCGAAAGCCAAAGCCGTATCTGGCTTGTAATGCATCGTTAAAAAGATGCCCGTGACAATTTGCAAAATCAATATAACCAAAGCCAAAGAGCCAAAGAAATACCAAAAATTGAAGTTTTTGGGGGCGTAATATTCGGCTAAATGTTCATTCCATAATTTCGAGGCAGGGAAGCGGGCATCGATCCAATCTAATAAACGCATTAACCATACCCCACTGGATCAGCACCGATTAAGAGCTGACTATCGCTTACAAAGTGATATGGTGGAACGACAAGGTTGTTAGGGGCTGGAAGACCCGCATAAACACGGCCAGCCAAATCAAATTTTGAACCATGGCAAGGGCAGAAGAATCCGCCTTTCCAGTCAGGGCCTAAATCTTCAGGGGCAAGCTCAGGTCGGTGTGTCGGCGAACAGCCTAAATGGGTACAAATACCCACTAAAACAAGGATGTCATTGCGGATAGAGCGACTAGGGTTTTTGCAGTAGTCAGGCTGTTGGCCGAGGTCATCGCTGTCAGGATCACTTAATTCACTGGTTAAAGTAGCGAGCGTCGACAATGTGTCATCAGAGCGACGTAGAACCCAAACAGGCTTACCACGCCATTCAATTATCAGCATTTGGCCCATAGCCAGTTTGCTAATATCGAGGGCAACTGGCGCACCTGCGGCTTCAGCTTTAGCGCTGGGTGACAGGGAAGAAATAAAAGGGATTGCGACGGCGATTGCCCCAATTCCGCCGACAACTGTCGTGGCATTAGTTAAAAATCGTCGTTTATCGACATCAACCGTATTCGTCATCTATCTATGGCAACCTCTGGCGGTATGACCTAATTGAGTTGGTAAGCTCATGGCGAACTAAGAGCGATAGCCCAACGAAGGTCAAATGATAGTACGAATCTTATCACAGACATTTGGTGTCTGATCAAGCAACTATGGGCAATTAACGGTTTCTACTTAGCCTAATCACGACGATGGGTGCTAAAAATACCCTTAAGTTAGCGAAGTTGAAAGGTAAATAATAGTGAATTAGCTCGCTTTCTTTAAAACCAAGATTTAGATCTTGGTAATCTGGCTTTGACGGATAACCAGAAAAGTCACTGTTGCTGACGACGCTTTAGGTCAAAGGGGATAGTCAGAGCGTTATTACTATTTTTTAGGTATAATTATTGCGTTAAATTGCAAGCGTAACTATTTTACTTAGCTTACTTACATAGTAAGTGTGTAAAGGTGAAAAAGGGAAAAGGTACAAAACAATGCCATTATATGAATATCGCTGTGATACTTGCGAACATGAGTTCGAAGCATTACAAAAAATGAGCGATGAATCGCTGATTCATTGTCCAGCCTGCGATGAAGCAACATTAAGGAAGTTGGTTTCTGCTGCTGGTTTCCGTTTAAAAGGTGATGGCTGGTATGAAACGGACTTTAAAAGTGGTAAAAAACGTAATTTAGCTGAAAGCGATACAAAGCCAGCAAAAAAGTCTGATACCGCAGCTTAAAACTAAGCAAAGTGTGAGTTAAACATTAAGTGAGTCACCATTATGCGTAAGTATGTCATCGCAGGGCTGTTAGTCTGGATGCCTCTGGGCATCACCTTCTTGGTGATTCGAGCCATTGTTGGCTTGCTTGATAGAACATTATTATTATTGCCAGAAGCTTATCAGCCTGACAATTTGTTAGGCACCCATATTCCTGGCTTAGGGGTGGTATTAGCCGCCGTGCTGGTACTTGCAACCGGTATGATTGTTGCGAACTTCCTTGGTAAGCGTTTAATCGCAACATGGGAGCATTTTTTAGCACGCATTCCACTAGTGCGGTCTTTATATGCTGGCATTAAACAAATTATGGAAGCTGTGTTGGCGACGGATGCCAAGTCTTTTCGTAAGGTATTGCTAATAGAATACCCGCGTAGAGGCGTCTGGAGCTTGGCATTTATGACATCAGATAGTTTGGGCGAAGTACAGGCTAAAACGGAAAGTGAAGTGATCAGTGTGTTCATTCCAACGACGCCTAACCCGACATCAGGTTTCATTTTAATGGTGCCAAAAGACGATGTAATCGAATTAGACATGGCTGTGGAAGATGGCTTAAAAATGATCATCTCACTCGGCGTTGCCGTGCCGCCATGGCAAAAAGAGAAGCTGGCGACAAAGCAGGTGGATGTAGAGCGTTAAAGTCGCCCATGAGCCAGAAAAGAAAGAGTCAAAAATAAAAAGTAGCTTCAATGGTGTTATAGCGTCATTGAAAAGATTAATTATTAAGATAAATTAGGAAAAATCATGCGTAGCCATTATTGCGGCGATGTTAACGAAACATTAGAAGAACAAACAGTCACCGTATCAGGTTGGATGCACCGCCGTCGTGATCATGGCGGGGTCATTTTTATTGATCTCAGAGACCGTGAAGGGTTGGTACAAATAGTGTGTAACCCGGAAGATGTTGATAGCTTTGCTGTCGCAGAACGGGTACGTAGCGAATATGTATTGCAAATCACCGGTCAAGTTCGTCTCAGACCTGCAGGCAGTGATAATGATGGTTTAAAAAGTGGCAAGATTGAAATTGTTGCAAAAGAACTCACGATTTTGAATAGTTCGGAAACGCCGCCATTTCCATTAAATGAACAAGCTGAAGTGAGTGAAGATGTCCGCTTACGCCACCGTTATATCGATTTACGGCGTCCAGAAATGCTGCAAAAGCTGCGTTTCCGTTCGCAAATCACCAGCCGCTTACGTCGTTTCCTAGATGATAATGGCTTTCTTGATATTGAAACGCCGATTCTAACCAAGGCAACACCGGAAGGCGCACGCGATTATCTTGTGCCAAGCCGTACTCACGCCGGTGACTTTTTTGCTTTGCCACAATCACCACAGTTATTTAAACAGCTGTTAATGGTGTCAGGGATGGATCGTTACTACCAAGTAGTACGCTGCTTCCGTGATGAAGACTTACGTGCCGACAGACAGCCGGAATTTACGCAGATTGATATTGAAACATCATTCGTCGAAGAACAAGATTTGATGACGATGATGGAACAAATGATTCGTGAATTATTTGATAGAGTATTAGACACAGCTTTACCCAACCCATTTCCACGTATGACGTATGAGGATGCAATGTTGCGTTTTGGCAGTGACAAGCCTGACTTACGTATTGCACTGGAACTGGTCGATGTTAATGATTTGATGAAATCAGTCGACTTCAAAGTGTTTTCTGGCCCGGCCAATGACGAGAAAGGCAGAGTCGCGGCATTGAGAGTGCCAAATGGTGCTGCTTTAATCCGAAAACAAATCGATGATTACACCAAATATGTTGGTATTTATGGAGCAAAAGGCTTAGCGTACATCAAGGTGAACGACATTGATGCAGGTATTGATGGCCTACAATCCCCCATCTTAAAGTTCTTACCAGATGATGTTGTTGCAGCGATTATGCAAAGAACAGAAGCAAAAACGGGCGATTTAGTATTTTTTGGTGCCGATAAAGCGAGTATCGTGAATGAAGCACTCGGCGCCCTACGTGTTAAGTTGGGACATGATTTAGGGCTGGTGTCAGGTGATTGGCAGCCACTTTGGGTTGTAGATTTCCCAATGTTCGAATGGGATGAAAAGTCAGAGCGCTGGACAGCATTACATCATCCATTTACTGCACCACGGGAGTCAGACTTAGCATTATTAGATTCTAACCCTGGTGAATGTCTCTCACGTGCTTACGATATGGTCCTTAACGGCACAGAGTTAGGTGGTGGTTCGATGCGTATTCACAAGGTTGATGTCCAAAATAAAGTATTTGGCTTACTGGGCATCGATGAAGAAGAAGCTAAGGATAAATTTGGCTTTTTATTGGATGCCTTGAAATATGGCTGTCCTCCACATGGTGGTTTGGCCTTTGGTCTTGATCGTTTAGCGATGTTAATGACCGGCTCAGCATCGATTCGTGATGTCATGGCTTTCCCGAAAACACAGTCAGCGAGTTGTCCTTTAACGGATGCGCCGAGCGCGGTGAATGAAAGACAGTTGAAAGAATTAAATATTCGTTTACGCAAAGCGCCAGTGATAGCGGAAAGTACTGGAAATTAAGGTGAACTATGAGCGAACAGCAATCTAATACGCCATCGGAACGTCGCTACGAAGTACAACGCAGCGACTTACCACTATCTTGCCCAATGCCTGCAATGTCAGGTTGGGACGCGCATCCTCGCGTGTTTCTAGATATTGAACAAAAGGGTGAGATTCTGTGTCCATATTGTGGTGCCTTATACGTGCTTACTGACGAGAAAGTTTAGAAAAAATGTCGCTGGTCCATGTTGCTGTGGCAGTGATAGTCAACGAGCATAAACAAGTGCTCATTGCACTGCGCCAACCGCATCAGCACCAAGGAAATTTATGGGAGTTTCCCGGTGGTAAGGTTGAAATAGGCGAAGCAACAGACGTGGCATTAGTACGTGAAATAAAAGAAGAACTAGGTATCAAGATCGTTAACCCGGCACCGTTGATTGAAATTAAATATGATTACCCTGATAAATCAGTATTATTGGACGTATGGTCAACCATCCATTTTGAGGGGAAACCACAAGGTCTGGAAGGGCAAACAATACAGTGGTGTTCGATTACAGCATTAACGAATTTTGATTTCCCCGCCGCAAACAAACCTATTATTGAAGCCATTCAAGCGACTGAATTTTAAGGTAAAGCCATGAGTCTAGCTGAACAAGTCCCGCAAGGGTTACAATCGAAAATAGATAATATTATTGATAATGTTACGCCATCACCCTGGCTCAATAAAGATCAAAAGGCCGATTACATTGCCAAAATAAAAGCATTGTTAATTGAAAAAAATGCCGTTTTGATTGCCCATTATTATGTTGATGATGACCTGCAAGCTTTAGCCGAGGAAACGGGAGGTTATGTATCAGATTCGTTAGATATGGCTAACTTTGGCGCCGAACATAAAGCAGACAAAGTAGTCATCTGTGGTGTGCGGTTCATGGGTGAGACGGCCAAAATATTAAGCCCAGAAAAAATGGTAATAATGCCAGCATTAGAGGCAGAGTGTTCTCTAGATTTAGGCTGTCCAATTGACGAGTTCAGTGCCTTTTGTGATCAATACCCTGATCATGAGGTAGTGGTCTATGCCAATACCAGTGTTGATGTTAAAGCGCGAGCAGACTGGATTGTCACATCAAGTAATGCTATTCCGATTATTGAAAATTTGATGACGCAGGGTAAAAAAATTATCTGGGCGCCTGATCGTCATTTAGGCCAATATATCAATAATAAGACAGGGGCCGATATGATCTTGTGGCAAGGTCATTGCGTGGTACATGATGAGTTTAAATTGCATGAGCTAGAGGTGTTGATAAGCCAATATCCAGATGCCGATATTCTCGTCCATCCTGAGTCGCCTGAAGCGGTTATCGCGAAGGCAGACTTTGTTGGCTCGACCAAGCAAATCATCGCTGCAGGGAAAGAATCTAAAGCGGACACATTGATTATTGCAACGGATCATGGCTTATTTTATAAGATGGGCCAAGCCGTTCCAAATAAACGTTTAATACCGGCGCCAACGGGCGACAAAAGTGCAACGTGTAAAAGTTGTGCCCATTGCCCTTGGATGGCAATGAATACCTTGATCAATCTTTATGAAGCGCTAAGAGATGAGACCAATACGATCGAAGTGGATGAGTCAGTCAGGTTAAAGGCCTTAAAACCCTTAGAGAGAATGCTAGATTTTTCACGCTGTCAGGGTATTTTGACAGCAGGTGATGCTTAATTCGTTGAAGTACAAGTGGGACTAGTGGTAATCAAAATGATCTAAATCGTCAGGAAAAGCATCCTCTGTCTTTGGGCCTGCGACCCGATGATTCCCTTCTGCCCAACCACCCAAATCAATCAGTTTACAACGTTCACTGCAAAAGGGTTTCCACGCTGAGGTGTCATCCCAAGTCACAGGTTTTTGGCATTGTGGGCATTGAACGGTAGTGGTCATATCGATTTACATGGCACAACAGCTGAGCGAAAAGACAATATCATCCGTGGATTGTTGAGAACGCTGTGCCAAATCAAATTGCATAAACCGGACGGTAAAGCGGTGTTTTCCACCACTAATCTCAGGGTAATAAGGTACATTACTCGGAATCTGAACACGAATTAACTGGTTGGGATGATTACCATCGAGACTATGTTGATAGAAACCAGACACAGCAATAGTCGGGACAAAGTGCGTGCTCTCGCGAACCAAGTGTAATGTGGTATTAATGGCTGCACGTACCCCCGAGAATTGTTCTAACCAGGTTTTGAGTTGGGCTTGTCGGTCAGTGTCAGTCGTATGCTGTAACCAAAAATGATAGCTGGGCAAGTCAAAGTCACAGGTGCCACCAGGAATGCTAGAGCGCTGGCGGATACTGTATAAAAAATCACTATCGCGCAATTGCTGCCCGATGGCGGTTTTTTTGATATGTAAGCTATCTAAAACGTGATCTAATTCGGGCAATAAATCACCCAAGGCTTTGGTATCAACACCGGGTGTATTTTCTAACGCCGCTAGTGTGGCAATAAGCCGCTCGAGTTCTTTGATGATCTCAGACTTTAAATCACTGCGCTCAAAGACGGACAAAATCTGCAATAAACTATCAATTGCATCGCGGTTTTGTTGTTCCGAACAGCCCAGTAAGGCAATATCAACGCGCGCGAATAGAAATTCTAACCTCAGAAAGGTGCGTATGCGCTCATTGAGCGGTTGTTCGTAGATAATGTTATCAGTCACAGTGTTAGCGTGGACTTCAGCAGCAAAATCACTATTCTCCATGACAATACACTAACTAGCAACTATCGCAGCTTGCTTAGCCAGCTGTAGATAGTGTTGGTGAAGGAGGACAACCTGATCTTTAAGCGCATCGACACCGAGATCATTATGGATAATATCATCGGAAATCGCGATGTTCTCAGCCAGAGAAGGTTGTTGATTAATCATCGCTCGAGCGGTATCAATGGATAGGCCATCCCGTTTGCAAAGTCGCTGTAATTGCTGCTCTGGGCCGGTATCAAGGACAAGTACGCGATTTAAGGGATAAGCAATTTTACTGTCGGCTAAAAGTGGAATGGCCAAAATACAGTAATCTGATTGGCTCAGCGCGCTTCGGGCCACTAACGCAGTCTGAATAGCAGGGTGTAAAATAGCCTCTAAAGCTTGTTTTGCCTGCGGATCAGAAAAAATAAGTGCGCGAAGTTGTCGCCGATCAAGATTGCGATCGGCCAGTAGAATTGAAGAACCAAATTGCTTAATAATCTGTTGATAACAAGGTGTATCGACTTGGACTAACTCACGTGCGAGATCATCAGCGTCAAACACCTCGGTACCGAGGGCTGTAAAGTATCGACAAACCGTTGTCTTGCCACTTGCAATACCACCAGTGAGTCCGACTCTGAACATGGCTTAGGCGAATCCTGCCCAATTGAAATAAGCCATATTGATTGATTCACCCCAAATAAGGGCTATCCAACCTGCTGCAGCTAAATAAGGCCCGAAAGGAATTGGGATATCAGATTGGTGCCGCCGAAACAGGATTAAACTAATGCCAACAACAGCGCCAACCAATGAGGAAAGGAGAAGAATAGCTGGTAGATATGACCAGCCAAGCCAAGCGCCTAAGGCAGCTAAAAGCTTGAAATCACCGAACCCCATCCCTTCTTTACCCGTGACTAATTTAAAGACTTGATAGACAGACCAAAGCGACAGATAACCGGCAATCGCGCCAATCACACTGACTTCGAGTGTAGTAAATTGGTTAAATAAATTGAAGCTTATGCCTAGCCACAACAGGGGTAGCGTCAGTGAATCGGGCAGTAATTGGTGATCGACATCGATAAAGGTCAGTGCAATTAGAGCCCAGGTTAGCAATAATGCCCCTAAGCATGGCCAGCCAAAACCAAAATGGTAGGCAACGACCGCAGATAACAGGCCAGTGAGTGCCTCAATAATGGGGTAGCGAACCGAAATAGTAGCGCGGCAATCACGACATTTCCCACCAAGGAAAAGGTAGCTAATAATCGGAATATTTTCTAACGCCGTAATAGCGTGCTGACAGTGCGGGCAGATAGAACGTGGTTGGCTAAGGGTAAAAGCGGCTACGTCAGTGTCAGTATTTTCAATACCATTCAATTCATTACATTGCATTTGCCAGTCGCGTTCCATCATGACAGGAAGCCGATAAATGACCACATTTAAAAAGCTACCCACCAGGAGGCTGAGAACAGCTGTGGTTGCAATGAAAAAAAGAGGAATGTTTTGTAATAATTCGATCATGGATAATCAGTCAACAATATAAAAAAGAGTGATATTTTTTAGTTGAAACACGAGTTTGTCAGATTTCAGCCAAAGGAGAAGGAATACCGATGCCAAAACCTTGCGCGTAATCGACACCAATCTCTTGCAGAGCCGCTAAGATATCATCATTTTCGACGTATTCCGCGACGGTTTTTCCCCCCATAACGTGCACAATATCATTAACGGATTATACCATTGCATAGTCGATTGGGTCCGTCGCTAAGTCTTTAACAAAGCCGCCATCTATTTTGATGAAATCGACATTTAGATTCTTTAAATAACCGAAAGATGACACACCACTACCAAAATCATCAAGTGCAAAAGAGCAACCGTGTCGAGAGAGCTCGCGAATAAATGTCATTGCCCCAGATAAATTGGAAATAGCAGCCGTTTCTGTAATTTCAAAACAAATTTTATGGCCGGGTATATCTGGACGAGTGATTTGCGACAGGGCGAAATCTAAAAAGTCATCATCATCTAATGAGTTGCCAGACAAGTTGATAGTGCGGTATTGGGAATCATCAATTTTAGATCCTAAGCTGGTTAACCAGTTAAACGTGTGTTTGACCACCCATTGATCTATTTTAGTGGCTAAATGGTATCGCTCCGCTGAAGGTAAAAAGGCACCTGGTGGAATGATCTCGCCATCATCTTCAATTAAGCGTATCAGTAATTCATAGCTCGGCTGAATGTACGAGCTGGATTTTACGGCAATAATTTTTTGCGCATATAAGCAAAATTTATCATTATCCAAGGCTTCTTGTATTTTCTGAACCCAGTTCATATCGCCGCGACGCTCAGCCATGCCTTGATCTGTCTCACTGTAGACAACAACACGGTTTCGTCCAGCATCTTTAGCTGCATAGCAAGCGGTATCAACCGTACTCATAATAGAAACGATAGAGTCAGTATTGTCATCAATCCTCACCAATCCGATGCTGGCTCCGACGGAATAAGTCTTTTCTTCCCAGACGAAATTAAAACCTTCAATGAGTTGGCGGATTGATTCGGCAATAGACTGCGCCTGCGTGATCGAGCAGCGCTCCATTAAAATACCAAACTCATCACCCCCCAAGCGAGCTAAGGTATCTCGACGTCTTATTTTTAAGGTCAGCAATGAAGAGATGTTTTTTAATAAAGTATCGCCGGCTAAATGTCCGCAACTATCATTAATAATTTTAAATTGGTCGAGGTAGCACATGACATGTTGTGCTTTGTCTTCAATGATCGTATCTAATGATTGCTGGGTTCTACGCTCAAATTCATGGCGGTTAATTAAGCCCGTTAAGGCATCGTGTGATTCTTGATAAGATAGGCGTTGTGATAATTGATGCCGTTCCGAAATATCTTCAGAAACAATAAACAAGTGTTGTTGCTGTTTTGAATCAAGCACTAAGCGAGCCGTTTCTTTAACCCAGAGTGCTGTGCCATTTTGGTGTTTTTTTCGAAGATCCCAATGCTGGATAGTATCGGGGTTGGAGAAACAGTTATTGAGAGCGACATCAAGGTGTGCACGATCTTCGTGATGGACAAAGGTACTGGGAGGCTCGCCCACTAACTCAGCCATTTTATAACCTAATTCCGCCGCATCAAAAGCATTGACCGATTTGATTGTTCTATCAGTGCCAAGTGTAAAAAACATAGACGGGGTATCATCGTAAAGCGATTGAAGCCGTTGCTCACTCGCTAATAATGCGTCCTGTGCCGACTTCAATTCGCTGGGGTCCTGAGCAACAACGGAAACACTGGTAATGTCACTATTGGCATCATAGTAAGGATTATATTTACATTGAATAAAATGTTTTATGCCATCGGGATAAGATCGCCAAAATTCATAAGTGCCGGTGGCACCACTACTAATAGCAGTGTCGAGGGTCTGTTTGATTAGCTGGAAAAGGTCAGCCCCATGGAGCTGCTTGACAGAATGGTCAATAATGTCTTGTTTAGAACGAGAAAATTGTACGCAATAAGTCTGATTAATGGCCTTGTATATGTACTGCTTATGGATAAAAGCCATGAAATCACCTGTTGTCGACACAATGCCAGAATAATAGTGTAAAGCTTGTTCATTTTTCACACGTTCTTTTTCGTAAGCGGCTTTATTTGCAAAGTTATGAAGGAGTGTTTTAATTCGATCGGCTTGGGGTATCGGCTTTTGGTTGACTAAGGAAAATACCCCGATAGATTGATTATTGGCATCAAACAAAGGCATACCGATATAAGCTTCTGCATCAAGCTCTTGTAACAATGGAAAGTTTGGGTAAAGAGCCTGTAAATCTAAAGGAAACGCTTCAGCTTGTTTGCCAACAACGGCATCGCAAGGCGTACTATCAAGTGAATAAGTCATTGGGCCTAAAAATTGGCCGCGGTTGTATAGCGCGAGGGTTTCAATGACGCGGCTATCAGCGTTACTGTGCTGACCAATAAAAGCAAAGTCGATATCAAAGGTGTCGCCAGCCATTTGAACTAATTTTTTAAAACAATTTTTACCAAGTGGTAAATTAAACCCTTTTGTTAAGATGTCGAGCGTCTCTTGTATCTGCCTGCGTTCTAATTCTAGACTAGCAAAATTAGCATAAGCTTCAAGAATGGCGCGAACCCATTCTCTGTCTTGTAAGGGTTTAACATCTAAAATAGCTATGTGGCCAGAGACTTCGCGTTTAGAATCAAGTATGGGAGCCGCGGCATAGCTGATAGCTTCCAGTGCTTCCAATCCAGGAGCCTGAGGGAAGCGGGCTTTTACATAATTGGCAAAGAAGTGAAATTGACGGTCTCCAGCAATGACTTCACCACACGGCGTATTGTCTGGCATAAACTCAAAGTTGTCTTTTATTTGGTCGGTATCCCAGAAAGACAGCGTTTTGAGTTTAGAAACTGGGAAGGTGTAACGCTGCGTAATCATCACATAGCGCGTGTTAAGGGCTAAGGAAAGTTGTTCTGCAGTTTCAAAAAAAAATGCTTTGTGGAAAGTGATTTAAGACTTTCAAGGACCTGGTTATAAGCTAGAGTAGGTCCGTTTTCTCGAGTCTTATGAAGGTTTAAAGAGGCATTGCTTTCAGGTGAAATCATGCATGCTAGTTTGTATGTAATTCAAATTATAGTAGCCTTAAAGGTAGTGAATATAGCGAAATTAAACTAACTATCTATACGACCGCACCCATTTTGAAAATAGGGAGGTACATGGCGATAACAAGCGTGCCGATGAGGCCACCCAAGATAACCATAATTATCGGTTCCATTAGGGCCGTCATATTATCAACAGCATCATCGACCTCAGCCTCATAAAAGTCCGCCACTTTAGAGAGCATAGTGTCTAATGCACCTGACTCTTCGCCAATAGCGACCATTTGGACGGGCATATTAGGGAAGAGCTCACTACTCTTCATAGCAACATTCAATTGTGTACCGGTAGCAACATCATCTTTCATGATAAGCGTAGCTTCGCTAAAGACAATATTACCGGTTGCACCCGCGACAGAGACCATGGCTTCAACCATGGGTACACCTGCTTTGAACATGGTTGAAAAGGTACGAGCAAAACGCGCAATCGCGCCTTTTTCGATGACGGCACCAATAACAGGTATTTTGAGCAGTAGTCGGTCTAAAAAGTGTTGTACTTTTCGAGAGCGCTTTTTAGCTTCCTTAATGCCGATAACACTGGCAATGATGACACCAAAGATCAGCCACCACTTTTCCTGAAACACATCTGAAACATTAATGACAAACTTGGTTAAAGCCGGTAAGTCAGCACCGAAACCTGTAAAGAGCGCTTCAAATTGCGGAATAACAAAAATCATCAAAATCGCAGTCACAACAAAGGCAACGACTAAAATAGAAGCGGGGTAAACCATCGCCTTTCTAATTTTAGCTTTTAATGCCTCGGTTTTCTCTTTATAAGTGGCAATTTCATGGAGCAAGCTTTCTAGGGTACCTGATTGCTCACCCGCATTAACGAGGCTGACGTATAAATCATCAAAATGGTGTGGGAATTTAGCTAAAGAATCTGTCAGGCTCATCCCCGACTCGACATCTGCTTTAATCGATAAAATCATATCTTGCATACTGGCATTTTCATGCCCTTCGCCAATAATCTGCATTGACTGCATCAAGGGCACGCCAGAAGACATCATTGTCGCAATCATACGACTAAAAACAGCAATATCGGCAGGCTTAATGGGCGGTTTTCTAGCGGCAAATAAATCTTTAGGTTTTTTCTTAACCTTGATGGGTGTAATGCCTTGACGCCGTAAGTCGGCCTTTACAGCCGAGGCACTAACACCAGACTGCTCGCCTTTTAAACGGCGGCCTTGACGGTTAGACCCTTGCCATTGAAAGATCGGACCAACTTGTGGCTTGATTGCCTTACCTGTTGCTTCGGCCACACATTACTCCTTGATGACACGGTTAATTTCTTCGAGGCTGGTTGAGCCTTCGGCTACTTTCTTTAGGCCAGACTGTCTGAGATCAGCAACACCTTCGACAGCGGCTTGATCGCCAAGCTGCATAGAGTTGCCGCCTTCCATGATAATTCGTCCCATTGCGTCGGATACCGGCATGACTTGATATACCCCGAGGCGTCCTTTATAACCTTCTGTACAATTATCGCAGCCTACCGCTTTAAAAACTGTGACTCCTTCCTCAATCTGTTGTTGTGTAAACCCTTCTTCTAGTAACGCTTCCTTAGGAATATTGTCAGGCGCTTTACAGTGACTGCAGAGTCGCCGCGCCAAACGCTGTGCAATGATTAAGGTCACAGCAGAGGCAATATTGAATGGCGGCACCCCCATATTAGCTAAACGCGTCAACGTTTGCGGTGCATCGTTGGTATGCAGTGTTGATAACACCATATGACCCGTTTGAGCGGCCTTAATCGCAATTTCTGCTGTTTCCAAGTCACGAATCTCGCCGACCATAATGATATCGGGATCTTGACGTAAGAAAGCGCGCAAAGCATCAGAGAAGTTAAGCCCAACGGTCGGATTAACATTGACCTGGTTGATGCCCGGCAAACTGATTTCAGCGGGATCTTCCGCAGTAGAAATATTACGGTCATCGGTATTGAGAATATTGAGGGCACTATAAAGAGAGACAGTTTTACCACTCCCTGTTGGACCGGTAACAAGGATCATGCCGTAGGGATTATGCATGGTCTCCATGAAAATTTTCTTTTGATCGGGTTCATAACCCAGCGCATCAATACCCAGTTGTGCGCTGCTGGGATCAAGAATACGCAGCACAATCTTTTCACCGAACAAGGTGGGGCAAGTATTGACTCGGAAGTCGATAGCCTTTGTTTTTGATAGTTTGAGACGCATACGGCCATCTTGTGGCACCCGACGTTCTGCAATGTTAAGACGAGATAACACCTTAATACGAGCAGCAATACGGCCAGCGAGTGCGACAGGCGCCGTCTTACTTTCGTGCAAAATACCATCGATACGCGTTCTAACGCGGTATTTTTTTTCATAAGGTTCGAAATGGATATCGGAAGCCCCGGCCTTAATGGCGGTTGTTAAAATGCCGTTAATAAAGCGAACGACCGGGGTGTCATCAATATTGGTATCAGCATCATCGTTATTGGTTTCGATTTCATCTGAACCCAGATCGATATCATCTAACTCGGCATCACCAAAATCATCAAGTTGGTCATCACTGTTGTCGAGGGATTTTTCAATCGCAGCGGCCAGTTGTTGTTCTTCAACGAGTACAGGGTAAGTATTAGAGCCCGTGTTGAATTGAAACTCATCTAAACCTTGTAAGTTGGTGGGATCAGAAACGGCGACATAGAGTCGTGTACCACGTTGGTAAAGCGGTAAAGCGTTGTGCTGACGAATCAGCTTTTCCGAAATTAATTTTGTCGCAGACAGTTCGATATTCATTGTTTCAATATCGAACAGCGGAACACCAAACTCTTCAGAAGCAATCGTCGCGATATGCTGACTAGAGATAATTTTATTCTCAACCAAATAACTCACAAAAGCTAAATCGGCTTCTTTAGCCGCGAGTTGTGCGTTCTCAGCTTCTTGTTCGGAAAGTAAACCGTCACTGATCAGGCGTTGTGCCAAACTGCTTAATCGAACAGATGCCGCATTTGCCATTATTGGATAGCCACCTTATATAAAGACGCGAAGTTCATGAAATCATAGGTTTATAGTATAAAAGTTAAAAAAGAATTTCTAGTGTTGTTTGCATGGCGAATCAGAACATTAATCGCTATACTGCACAACGAATTGAGGACGAGGATAAGACACAATGCAAACATTAAATAAAATAGCACGTCTAACCGCCGTGGTTTTCCTATTGAGCTTGGTCAGTGCCTGTGGACAAAAAGGCGATTTATATCTCCCTGATAACAGGGTTAACCAAGTGAACGCAGGATAGAAAAAGATGGATCATTTTCATTATCAAGCAGGTACATTATTTGCTGAAGATGTTGCCTTATCTGATGTTGCACAACAATATGGTTCGCCAACCTATATCTATTCTAGGGCCACAATAGAACGTCATTGGAAAGCATTCGATACGGCTTTCTCTGCATTACCGCATTGCGTCTGTTACGCCGTCAAAGCGAATTCAAACGTGGCTGTTCTCAATGTGTTAGCGAGATTAGGATCTGGGTTTGATATTGTTTCTGGTGGCGAATTAGCCCGAGTTTTAGCGGCTGGTGGCCGCGCAGATAAAGTAGTTTTTTCAGGCGTGGGAAAAACGACAGCAGAAATTAGCGATGCCTTACAAAAGAAAATCCGCTGTTTCAATGTGGAATCAGTGCCAGAATTAGCACGCATTAATGATGTGGCGGCCGAATTAGGTGTGGTGGCACCGATATCAATACGCGTCAACCCCGATGTTGATGCTCAAACACACCCCTATATTTCAACCGGATTGAAAGAGAATAAGTTTGGCATTGCAATTGAAGATGCCGAACAGGTTTATCGACAAGCCAATGACATGGCGAATATTCAAATCATCGGCGTGGATTGTCATATTGGCTCCCAGTTGACATCGGTTACGCCGTTTGTCGATGCCTTAAAACGGGTCCTAGCTTTAATTGATCGTTTGGCTGCATTGAATATTAACTTACATCACTTTGATATCGGTGGCGGTTTGGGAATTACCTACAAAGATGAAGTGCCGCCAACACCAACAGAGTATGCGCAGGCATTAACAGGTTTGTTAGCGGGTAGGAATTTAGAGATTCTAATGGAGCCGGGTAGAGCGATTGTCGGTAATGCGGGTGTATTGCTGACGCGCGTTGAATATTTGAAACCAACAGAATATCGTCACTTTGCTATCGTCGATGCAGCAATGAATGATTTATTACGGCCAGCGTTATACCAATCTTGGCAGGAAATTGTTCCGGTTGAGCTAGATGAGACAGGAACCAAGCAACATTACGATATTGTCGGTCCTGTTTGTGAAACGGGTGATTTTTTAGGAAAAGATCGCTTATTGGCCCTTAAACAAGGTGATTTTCTGGCGATTAAATCTGCCGGTGCCTATGGGTTTACCATGAGTTCGAATTATAATTCACGTCCTAGAGCGGCAGAAATCATGATAGATGGTGATGCAATGCATTGTATTCGTGAACGAGAAAGCATTGCGTCTCTTTACTTAGGTGAACAGGTTTTACCTGAATGAGCGCGACGCTATTATTTAGCAAAATGCATGGCTTAGGGAATGACTTTGTCATCATCGATGCCATTAATCAGCCTTGCTCGGATCTAACCATCTCTCAACGTCAGTTTATTGCCGATCGCCAAAGAGGCATTGGCTGTGATCAATTATTATTAGTCGAATTGCCGACGCAACCCAATGTAGATTTTAAATACCGTATCTTTAATGCTGACGGCGGCGAAGTGAGCCAATGTGGCAATGGCGCGCGTTGTTTCGCTCGGTTTGTTTTTGAGCAAGGCCTGAGCACAAAGACTGAAATAACCGTTGAAACAGCATCTGGCATCATTAAATTATCCCTGAAAAAACAGGGTGAGATTGTCACCGTCGATATGGGGAAACCAGAATTTAACCCTGAGCGAGTACCGTTTAAAACGCAACAACAGGCAGAGGTGTATTCCTTGGCATTGGCCGACGAACAAACCGTGACCTTAGGCGTTTTGTCGATGGGCAATCCCCATGCAGTGCTCATTGTCAATAATATTGATACCGCAGATGTGCAAATAGTGGGGCCGATGATAGAAAACCATCGTCAGTTCCCTGAACGTGTTAATGCCGGGTTTATGCAAGTCATCAATAGAAATGAGATTAAATTGCGGGTATTTGAACGCGGTGCCGGCGAAACGCAAGCATGTGGTACGGGTGCCTGCGCTGCCGTGGTGAGCGGTATTCAACGCGGTCTATTATCTAATGAAGTGAAAGTGCATCTAACAGGCGGCGAACTTGATATAGTGTGGCAAGGATTGCAGACACCAGTATGGATGACAGGATCAGCAACACATGTTTTTGACGGGGAAATCACATGGGCGACGATAAACAGACTTTAACAGCAGAACACGTTAGCGATTATCTAACAGCACATCCAGATTTTTTTGTGCAAAATCCCGCTATCTTAGAGGTGGTGCAATTATCATCAGCACCTGAAGGCACCATTTCTTTAGCACAACGTCAAATAGCACGGTTAAATGCCAAAAATAGTCAGTTGCAAGAACAATTACAAACGCTTATCGACAATGCACGTCAGAATATGCAATTACAAGCGAGAGTGCATGAGCTGTGTTTACAGTTGATGGATGCACATGATTTAACAAGCTTATTACCGCATTTACTTATCACATTGAAACAGGAATTCAATGCTGATGAAGTCGCCTTAAGATTATTTTATGGCGAATCAGAACATAGCTTGCCGCTCAATGAAGACAATATTGCCCAACTGCACCTTGATGACAACAGCTTAAAAGTCTTTGATAAAGTACTCGAGAAACATCAACCAGTATGCGGTCGGCTATCAAATGCCCAAAAAACAGTATTATTCCCAGACTCCCATGACAAAGTGGCCTCAATAGCTTGCCTACCTATCGGTCATGACCCCTGTGGCGGATTACTGGCCATAGCCAGTTATGAGCAAGACCGTTTTCAGGCTAATATGGCGACAGATTATTTGGCATTTCTGGGTGAAGTGTTGATGCGTATACTGAGAACACATTACCACGTGTCGCATGGCCAATGAATTAACCACTGAGATTGAACAGTTTATCCTGCACTTGGCACAGGAGCGGCGAATGTCTGGCCATACCGTATCAAACTATCAACGCGACCTGAAGCGTTGCGCCAACTTTATGCTTGGACAAGGGCTCACAGAATGGCCTAGCTTTAAAACCAAACATGTTCGCCAATTTGTCGCGCAATTAAACCGAGAACAGCTTTCGGCTCGCTCAATTCAACGTCATTTATCTTCAACTCGGAGCTTCTTCCGTTATCTGATACGTGAAGGTATCGTCAGTGATAACCCAGCCCAAGCCGTCCAGGCGCCCAAAGCACAAAAACGCTTGCCGTCAACACTCGATGTTGATCAAATGTCGGGCTTACTTGACCATGTTAATCAAAATACGTTTGTTGGATGCCGTGATCGCGCCATCATGGAGTTATTCTATTCATCAGGATTACGTTTAGCAGAACTCGCGGGCTTAAATTGTCGTGACGTTGATTTAGCCGATCAACTGGTTTATGTCACAGGTAAAGGCGACAAAAAGAGAGTCGTGCCTGTTGGAGGAAAAGCAATTTCCGCGATTAAAGTTTGGCTGCAATGCCGAGATGAGCATAGCTTGTTCAATGAAGTGGCGTTGTTTGTTTCAAAACGAGGTGGTCGATTGGGTGTGCGCTCGATTCAGCAACGATTGCGTCATTGGGGGAAACAACAGGGGATATCAGATCATGTCCACCCTCACAGGCTCAGACATGCTTTTGCTTCGCACATGTTAGAAGCCAGCGGCGATTTAAGGGCGGTCCAAGAATTATTGGGCCATGCTGATATCTCGACAACGCAAGTTTATACCCATGTTGATTTCCAACACTTAGCCAAGGTGTATGACGCAGCGCACCCGCGCGCAAAAAACAAATAACGCTACCAGCAGCCTAGTAAAACAACCGAAATAGAGTATGCCCGGTACAATGAAAGCAGTCTTATGGCTGACTAATGGGCAACTTCCCAGTTAAGTCCTGTGCCAATACCGACCTCAAGTGGCACCGCTAATTCAGCTGCTTTCATCATATAGCTTTCAATCGTTTTCTTCGCAGTATCGACTTGTTCTGTTGGCACTTCAAACACCAATTCATCATGGACCTGCATAATCATGCGAATATCGGCCTTTTCAGTGGCTAACCAATGCTGAATATCAATCATCGCCCGTTTAATAATATCGGCGGCCGTACCTTGCATAGGCGCATTAATCGCCGTTCTTTCAGCGTATTGGCGACGTAGTCCATTACTGGAATTGATTTCAGGTAAATACAATCTGCGGCCGAATAAGGTCTCAACATAACCATCCTGTTTTGCCTGGTCACGAGTGGTATTCATATAGTCTTTCACGCCGGGATAGCGTTCGAAATAGACATTCATATAATCGGCTGCTTGTGCCCGATCGATGCCAAGTTGTTTAGACAAACCGTGTGCCGACATACCGTAAATTAAGCCAAAATTAATCGCCTTAGCACTACGACGCTGATCATCACTCACATCATTCAAACTGACGCTGAAGATTTCAGATGCGGTATGGCGATGAATATCTTCCCCGGCCGCAAAAGCAGATAACAGGCCGGCATCTTGAGATAAATGCGCCATGATCCGTAATTCAATTTGAGAATAATCGGCAGCCAGAATGGTGTAGCCCTCAGAGGCGACAAAAGCTTCGCGAATTTTGCGGCCTTCTTCGCTACGAATAGGAATATTTTGTAAATTAGGATCTGATGACGATAAACGACCCGTTGCCGTCACTGCCTGATGATATGAGGTATGAACGCGGCCCGTTGATTTATTCACTTGTTCTGGTAAGCGGTCGGTATACGTTGATTTTAACTTGCTCAAGCTACGATAAGTCATAATAACCTGTGGCAATTCATAGCCGTCATCGGCTAAATTTTGTAACACCGATTCAGCTGTTGAAGGCTGGCCCTTCGGGGTTTTCTTCAAAATAGGGAGCGCTAACTTGTCATATAAAATGGTACCCAGTTGCTTCGGTGAACCCAAATTAAATGTCTCTTGAGCAATGGCATAGGCTTGTTGTTCTGCCTCATCAATTTTGTGGGCTAAATGATCGCTTTGTTGCTGCAACATCCAAATATCAATATTAACGCCATTGCGTTCCAAGGCATTAATTACTGACAACAACGGCATTTCAAGTGTCCGATAAACCGACAATAAGCTTGGGATAGCTTCCAATTGTGGCCACAGCGTTTGATGAAGCTGCAAGGTGATATCAGCATCTTCAGCGGCATAAGGCGCTGCTTGTTCAAGATCAATCTGATTAAACGTCAGCTGTTTCTTACCTTTGCCGGCAATATCTTCAAAGTGAATCGTCGTGCGGTTTAAGTGTTTTTCGGCTAACGAGTCCATATCATGACGGCTGGCGGTGCTGTCGAGCACATAGGACTGCAACATCGTATCGTGCTCAATACCTTGTAAATCAATGCCATGATTAAGCAGAATATGGCGGTCATACTTTAAATTCTGACCGACTTTATGTTGATTTGGATCTTCTAATAATGGCTGGAATAGGTTTAAAACAGATTCGAAATCAAGCTGCTCTGGCGCGCCAATATAATCATGCGTTAAAGGTAAGTAGGCCGCAGTACCGGCTTCAATCGCAAATGACAAGCCAACTAACCGGGCATCTAAATAATCGAGGCTGGTCGTCTCGGTATCGAATGCAAAAAGCGGTGCAGCTTTCAGCGCTTTTAACCAATATTGCAGCCGTTCTTCGGTCAGAATCGTTTCATAAATTTTCTCTGTGACAAGTGCCGGTATAACTGTAACTGCTGATGCATTAGGGTTATTTGAAAGATCGGTTAACCAGCCTCTGAATTCAAACTGTGTGAATAAATCCTGCAAAGCGGCAACATCACGCGGCTGATGAATCAGTTCTTCAACGGCAACATCCAAAGCAACATCACATTTAATCGTTGCTAACAAATAACTAAGGTCAGCCATATCTTTATTGTCAGCCAGTTTTTCAGGCATCGTCTTAGCACCACGGAAGGCTAAAGAACGAACGGCTTCTAAATCGCTATAAATTTTGTCGAGACCGCCGAGGTTTTGTAATAAAGCCAAAGCCGTCTTTTCACCCACACCCGGCACGCCAGGAATGTTGTCGACTTTATCGCCCATTAAGGCAAGGAAATCGATAATTAACTCAGGTGGGATACCAAATTTTTCGTTAACCCCGGCAATATCTAACGTGGTTTCTGTCATGGTATTAACCAAGGTGACATGCTCATTGACAAGCTGAGCCATGTCTTTATCGCCGGTGCTGACAACGACATCTATGCCTTTTTCGGTGGCCTCTTGGGTCAGCGTGCCAATAACATCATCAGCCTCAACACCCTCAATAATTAATAAAGGAAAGCCCATCGCCTTAATAATGTCGTAAACCGGTTGTAGTTGTGAGCGTAAATCATCCGGCATTGGCGGACGTTGCGCTTTATACTCGGTATAAATTTCATCGCGAAAAGTCTTACCCTTAGCATCAAAAATGACCGCAATCTGGCTTTTAGGGTAATCTTTCTCAAGACGTTTTAACATCGCAATAACGCCTCGAATTGCGCCAGTCGGTTCACCTGCACTATTACGCAGATCGGCCTTAAACATCGCATGGTAAGCGCGATAAAGGTAAGAAGAACCATCAACAAGAATAAAAGGATTAGATTGCGTCATAGGGCGATGTCTTCAATGTCAGTTAGAGTGAGTAGAGTTTGCTTTAATCATCGTAAGGGAAATGCTATCGTTATACGAAATGATAGGGAGCAATACTATGTTTAACAAGTCCGTTATTGTATGCGCAGTTGCATTATTAATGTCAGCGAATGTTTGGGCAGAGCCAGATTACCTCAAGCCGCCCGACATTCCTGAACCTTTAATGGATGGTCAAAATATAGAACCTGACGTTAATATTATTCAAAAACAAGACCGCACTATTGAAGAGTATCGCGTGAATGGCAAGCTTTATATGATCAAAGTTGTACCGACAATTGGCCTGCCATATTTCTTAATGGATACTGATGGTGATGGCTCTTTAGACACCACACAACACGAACTCGATTCTGGCCTATTGATCCCCAACTGGATCTTGCTTGAGTGGTAAATTAACCCGAGCCTAAATTATTTATGTCAGTTTATACAGAAGTTGAGCGCACTGAATTAGTGGCGTTTTTAAGCGATTACGCCGTGGGGAATCTCGTGTCTTATGAAGGCATCAGTGACGGCATAGAAAATACCAATTATTTTGTGACCACCGAACAAGGCCAATATGTATTGACCTTGTTTGAACAGCATGACTTTGAAGAGATGGATTACTTTCTTGACGTCATGACGTTTTTCTATCAACACGGCATTCCATCAGCGCATCCAGAAGCAGATAAGCAAGGCCACTATGTCAAAACCTTATCAGGCAAGCCTGCAGCATTAGTCGGTCGCTTAGGCGGCAGAGGCGTTAGCAATATCGCCAGCGTTGCGCAATGCCAAGCTGTCGGTGAGGTGTTAGGTAAAATGCATGTAGCTGGCTCAGCGTTCTCTGAGCGCCGTGTGACAGAACGTGGCGCTGACTGGCGTCAAAACACAGCTGAACGAGTGTTACCAAAATTAGATGTTGAGTCAGCAGAACTAATGATAGCAGAACTCGCATTCCAAACGGATTATTCAACACTTAATTTACCATCAGGCCTAACCCATTCCGATCTATTCAGAGACAATGCCTTATTTGAGGGTGATAACTTAAAAGGCATTATTGATTTTTATTATGCCTGTGATGAATATTTACTCTATGACTTGGCTGTGACCGTCAATGACTGGTGTATTGATGAGTCGGGTTTGTTAGAAGCTGACCGTTATCAAGCTTTAATGTTAGCTTATACCAGACAACGCGAATTAACTTTGGCCGAAAAAAATCATTGGAATTTGGTTCTACGTGCGGCCGCCTTACGCTTTTGGTTATCGCGTCTGCAAGATAAACATTTCCCACGTGAAGGGGAATTAACCCAAATCAAAAATCCTGATGCTTTCTTGAAAATATTACGCCAACATCAACAACAACCCCTGATTGTGAATGCAGCTTAATCGCAGGCGATCATGCGCGTCCTAATTATTAAACTCACCTCCATGGGCGATCTGATGCATGCCTTGCCGGCATTGACTGATGCCGCCAATGCGATACCGGGCATTGAGTTTGATTGGGTAGTCGATAAAAACTTCTCAGCCGTGCCGTTATGGCATCCTGCGGTCAAAAATGTCATCACCACCGCCCACCGCCAATGGAAGAAGAATTTTATACATACATGGCGCACCGGCGTATTCAGTGATTTTAAGCAACAGTTAAATCAAGGTGAGTACGACCTTGTGATTGATTTACAAAACAATATGAAAAGTGCCACTGTATCTTGGTTGTACAACGGCGATGTTCATGGGCTAGACAAAGGCTATTGCCGCGAAAAGTTTGCCTACAAAGCCTATAAACACCGTTACCAGATACCAGAACGTCAGCATGCAATTGATCGAATGCGACAGATTTTGTCACAGGCATTGAACTATCCCTTACCTAGCTCGCCACCCGATTACGGCACTGACTTTTCACAGTATGATTTACCAACACTCGACGTCGATTTACCAGAGAAATATTTAATCTTTGTCCATAACGCCAGTTGGTTGAGTAAGTTATGGCCTTTATCGGCATGGCAGCAATTGGTTACAAAGGCGACAGAACATGGCTACAGCGTCTTATTGCCATGTGGTAATGATGAGGAATATCAGCGTGCGAAAGACATTGCGGCAGTCAGTAATCAGGCATTTGCTCTACCCCGCTTATCATTGAATGATGTCGCCGCCCTAGCACATAAAGCCAAGGGCGCTGTGTGTAACGATACTGGCTTAGCCCACCTTGCGGCCGTGGCAGGTTTACCGACTAAGACTATTTATGGCTCGACAGCCACACAACTCATTGGCACTGTCGGTGAGAACCAACATCATATTGTGAGTGATTTGAGTTGTGCTCCTTGCTATAAAAGAACCTGCCCGAAACCAGAAGCAATTAACCGCGAGCCAGTTTGTATGGCAGAGATCAGTGCCGAAACGGTCTGGCATAGACTTGATGGACTTTTACAAGCACAATAAACGCTTTCCACATTCGCTCAAAGGCAACAAATAGCCATTATGAAACAATCTTTTCCAAACCTACAAGGTCATCAAATACTCGTTATTGGCGACGTGATGTTAGATAGTTTTTACCACGGTAAAGCGAATCGCATATCACCAGAAGCCCCTGTGCCGGTGGTCAATGTAGAACGGGTCGAAGACCTACCCGGCGGTGCTGCCAATGTGGCAATGAATATTGCCTCCCTTGGTGCCAGCTGCAAAATCAGTGGGATTACCGGACAAGATGCAGCAGCAGATACCCTAGAACAACGCCTCAATTCGGTTGGCGTTAACTGTGCGTTTCATCGTGTCGAAAACCGCGACACCATTATTAAACGCCGCGTGATCAGTAATCATCAGCAATTGCTCCGCATGGACTTCGAGAAGAAGTTTGAGTCTCAAGAATGGCAAGCCTTAAAACCCATCGTCGAACCACGGTTAAGCGAATCAAAAATATTAATTTTATCAGATTACAACAAAGGCACATTAGCGGATCCACAGCATTGGATTAACTTAGCCAAGCAACACGATGTGCCAGTCTTAGTTGATCCGAAGGGAAATGACTTTAACAAATATCGTGGTGCCGACTTAATCACCCCCAATATGACGGAGTTCGAAGCTGTTGTCGGCAAAGTGGTGTCAGAAGCCGACTTAATTGACAAAGCACAGCAACTGATTAAGCGACTTGATATCAAGACTATCTTAGTCACGCGTAGTGAAAATGGCATGTCATTAATCAGACAAGATCAAGCTGCATTCCACTTGCCTGCGATTGCCAAAGAAGTCTCAGATGTTACCGGTGCTGGCGATACCGTCATCTCAACCTTAGCTGCCGTATTGGCAGTGGGCGAAAGCATTGAAACAGCCGTCACCCTCGCCAATGTCGCCGCCAGTATTGTAGTCAGTAAACTCGGCACCGCCACAGTGAGCGAACCCGAACTTAAAACGGAATACCAACGTCATCAAGGTGATAATAATACCGATAACAGCATTGGCTGCGTGGTGACAGTCGAACAACTCAAATTAGCCGTACAACAAGCCAAAAGCCGCGGCGAAAAAGTCGTGTTCACCAATGGTTGTTTCGATATTCTTCATGCAGGCCATGTCAGTTATCTTCAACAAGCGAGAGCCCAAGGTGATCGTTTAGTCCTAGCGATTAATACCGATGAATCAGTCACCAAACTCAAAGGCCAAGGCCGACCGATTAACTCAGTCGATCGCAGGCTGGCTGTGCTGGCGGGATTATCATCAATAGATTGGGTCACCAGTTTTGAAGGTGATACGCCTGAAGCTTTATTAAAAGAAGTTCAACCGGATATCTTAGTCAAAGGTGGCGACTACGATAAGACCGGGGTTGTCGGTTGGGAAATTGTTGAGGGTTATGGTGGGGAAGTGAGGGTGATGGGGTTGGTTGAGAATTGTTCTACAACGGCGATTGTAGAGAAGATAAATAATCAATAGGCTGCCCAGATAACAAGGATGAGTAATGTGGAAAATAATTTTTATAGCCATGACGATATTATTAATGGTTATTGGTTTGTTATATTTTTCGGTTTCTAAAGAGAGTTTTACATTAGAGCTTTTGAGAACGATATTTAGTGGTGTAACGCTAATATCAATATTTATTGCAGTGGCGAATTATCTATCTAATCTCGATGCGCTGAATCAGGACAAACAGCAGGTCATAGATAAACAATTGTTAGAACAAGCGTTATTGTCATTAGAATGGGCATATAAAGGACTTACTGATAATTCTAAACATATTCCTCCAAAAGCTGATCGCCTAAACTGGCTAACAACAGCTAGGCACATATGTCGGTATAAAGAACTCTCAAAAGAAATTGAGGTAAACATATACAAAATTATTTGTTCGGAGCATGAGGAATATTGGCGACATCAATTTTATTTAGCGCTTGATCATAAAATATTTCGAAACAAGGATTATTTTATGAATGCTCGGCAAGGAACTAATCCTTGGGGGGGAAATATAGAAATACTGTCGGCAAAAATAGTTAAGGATTTTTCATCTTGGCCAAAGGATAAAGTCGATCCGATGAGCACGGCGGGTGAGGTGAATATACAGAGAACGAGTAGAGGTTTGAGTGACTATATATATTAGAACATGAAAACTGGAAGAAAGACTTAGAACAGAGTTATAAAAAAACAGAACCAAACAAAAGGCCAGCCCATGCTTTGCCCTACGGGTCCCCTCACTTTTCAATCTATTTGAGACTAATACGACGAAAACTCGCTACGCTCAGACACTCGTCGTATTAGTCTCAAATATCTTTTCAAAGCTGGGCTTCGCATGAGGGCGCAGTGTCGGATTGTTCCAGGAGTCCGTGAGGTTATTGGATCCCCCATCTTGTACTGACGAATTATCTATTTATCTCAGGAATATAGGCGACCAATGTTTGACCGAAGGGAGTTTTGGTCGACTGCCTGAGATAAATAGATAATTCGTGAAGCCGTAGGCCAGTACAAGGGGTGGCCTAGGATTGTTAAGGAAATGGCCACGCACTTCCTTAACTCGGCCTTAGCCGAAACTATTGTCAAAAGGAATGGTGCTCAAAAATAACTCTAGGCAACTTTATTATAAATAACGGGCATCCGCCCCTTCCACTGTTCCCAAACCAAATCATCAGTCACCAACTCCGCCATAAAACACCCAACATTGATACGACTAGTCTGGCCAGCATCAAAAATAGCACTCCGCGTAGGTGAAGCATGAACCTCATAATCACTCACAGTATCCAAATCAATCAAACCATCAGGCCTAACAGCTGCCCACTCGATACACTTATGATTCTGTCCTATTTCAGTTCGTAAAAAATCAGCCGCTTGTTCATTATCAACATGTGGTGGTAGCAATAAACCCAGTAAGCCAATGACTAAATGTTGAGCAAATGAAATAGGTTCAACCAAGTCTCGATTGCGGTTACCGGTTGTATTTATTAAGACGAGCTTAATCGGCTGGGCCGGTTGATTGGCCTCAATTGCTTGGCATAAGTGCCGCACAGACTCAGTAACGAGTCACCGAGGCTGACCATAAATGCCTTTAAACGATAAGGTATGGCCTAAACAGGACAGAATGGCATCACAATAAGTAAGATGGCTTTGTAGCTAATTAGTGCCCATTTCGGAGATATTGCTAACAGTTAGCGACAAGTTAGCGTTGTTTTTGATGTCTTCGGGTAATTGGCTGGTTGGCCGAATGACGGCCTTCACGTGTTCACCGCGGTCGAGTAACTGAGCCAGAAGGTGCGTTCCGGTTGCACCACTCGCACCTACAACTAAAACTGACATTCAAACTCCCATTTATTTTTGAAAAAAAGCACATGGCAAAGGTAACAAAAAGGGAACTAACAAAAAGGAGACAGATTTATTTTTCTTAGTTAGACAAGGCAATATAATTAATATTGCTCTGGATAAAAGTTTATAAAATCAGATTGATAGCGTTGCTGTATAAGCGTTTTGTTTCTAGTACTTATTTCACAACCTTTTGCAGTTGCATTGCGGTGTGAAATTTCGGGTAAGCTGAATCGGTCGCGTAGGCTCTCCCAGCTCGTTTGCATGTCTTCAAGTTTACCGACAAAATCAGGTATTAGAGTTTCTCCATCCATTAGGAACCAGCTTTGGGAGCGAAAATGCCTGTCTGCCTCTGTATCGGGTATTTCACAGATTTTATTAACAAATGTGTTGAAACTGTCTTGTTGTGAAATGTTATGGCAAGCGAAAATATTCTTCGGCGTGTTTGGTGTTGCAACTTTGTTTTTGTAACAGGACCAAATTCTTTCATAAGGGTGGCGCACAAAAGAAAAAATAAATGCCTTGGGGAGTGTCTTGCGAATATTTTTCTGTGCAATGTGCGAAGAGTAGGCTTTTGTATATTGGCTAAGTTTTTCTTTGCCGAAATTAGATGCGTTTTCATTACAAATGTGTGAAATGAGGGCGATACGTATTGAGCGCGAGGCAACCTTCGGTATTTGTATATAACCTAAATTATCTTCTGGTAAACACCAGTAATCAGGCTTTTCGTGACGTATTTTTCTAAAACGTTTGATATGTCTTATTTTGTTTAACATGAAGGTGTTCCTTAGTGTTCCTTAGTAATCCTGATTAATTTTTATCATTGTTTTACATAAAAGAATGTCGTCTTAAAAACCAAGATACAAAGAGATAGATTTATTTAAACTTCATTTATATGGCTACTGTTAGGCGTTCGGTATTTAAGCGTAATGAGTTTTGAACGGCTATCCAGATCTGGCTATATAGCGGTAGAAAATATAAGAGGGCCTGTGATTGTTAGGGAAATGACCACGAATACCCTCGGGAATGATTTTGAATTGCAAGGCAACCTGTTTGCAGATGAAACCACAGAAATGTGGAGAATATTTCCTTAACTCGACCTAGTTGAAATAAAGTATTATCAAGGATTGTTATAAAAAATTAGCTACAATTTAACCAGATTCATGAAGGTTTTTGATAATTAATTAACTGGCCCTGAGAGAATGAAAAAGCGAAGTCATAGCAAAAGAACGTTTTTGCTTTTATCGTCATGGTACACTTTAACATATATTGTAATTAGGCTTGGCGTCGACTTTGAACCCCCGTATCCATTATTATTTGCGCTCAGCAAAGAACATTTCTCATTCCATCCTTAAATCGCGTTTCTGGGCAGTACATTCGCCAAGAATTCAGCCTGGCGTGACAGTCGAAAACAATTTTTTTGGTATCAATATCGCGCCCTCAGCCGATCCGAAAGTCGATGACTTTATCATCGAACGGTTACAAGAATTAGGGCTGCAACATGTTCGAATGAATTTCACTTATGATTCATTATACGGCCATGCAGAGAGACTGTTACAAAAGGTTATCGCAGCGGACTTTAAAGTCTTATTGGATTTAATCCCACCTTTTGAAGATGCCAAAACCTTTACGATGGCAGCACAACAACGTTGGGTTGATTTCTTAAATATCATCGCTGAGAAATATGGCGATAAGGTGATGTGTATTGAGATTGGTTCAACACCGAACCGAGGCCGTTGGTCTGGATTTGAGCCCGCGGATTATTTGATTGCATGGCGTCTTGCGAATAAGCAATTAAAACCGCTTGGCATCACATTAGCAGGGCCAAATGTCTCTGACTTTGAACCGTTGTGCAGTATTCAATTACTGAGTGAAATGCAATTACAAGGCAACGCGCCAGATATTTATACCAATAACCTATTTGTCGAACGGGTCATTCAACCCGAAGCGATTGATCATCGTGTATTAGGCAAGGCGATGACCAAAGTTATGAAGCTCAACTTGGTCAAAAAAGCCCGGGTTTTGAAAGCGATTGGTCATGATTATGGTGTCGATAACATCATTTGTACCTATAAATGCTGGTCAAGCAAACGCTTACGTCGTTGGTCGGTGACGCCAGAACGTAAAAAGTCAGATTACTTGATTCGCTATTTGGTCATTGCAGCCACAACGGGCGCACTAGGCAAGGTTTATTGGGGCCCATTGATTTGTAGTCGAGATGGCTTGATCAATGATGGCTCAACAGGTTATCCCGTCATTGATAATGTGACATTTTATAAACGAATTCGCGGTGATATATCGGACTTTGAAATCCGTGAAGCCTTTTATGCCTATGCTAATATCATTAAATTACTGTCGGGGGCGACGTGCATTCAAGCTGTGAATGCAGACAAAGGGCTCCATCATTTCATTTTTGATACCAAAGAAGCCAGGCAACTCCATATTGCGTGGACGACGGATCGAGGCTGTATCGATGCCGAACGACTCTATACACGGGCACAGCTAGATGAAAGCCAAACAGTTGATGCCTTAGGTGAAGTAATAGAGGATGAGATACTGAGCATCACCGAACGTCCGATCTTTCTCCAATTTGATCAACCTGAATTATTAAAACTAAATGATCAGGAAATGGCTGAGGTTGAGCCGCAATCCCAGGGTACGGTATTCGGCATAATGGATAAAGTGAGGTTTATCTTATGGGCAGAAGGCAAGTGGCGTGGTGCTGTGGCGGCAAAACAGGGAGAAGATGCTAAAGCAAAAGTGCAAGCCTTGTTGCCAGATCAATTGTTAAGCGCAACACAACTGTCAGTTCATCGGGATAAGCGTAATAAAGTCTGGAGCATTCAGCATCCACTGAATTTAGATGAAACAGTCGTTGTAAAAGAAAACCGAGCACAAGGAATTAAAAAGTTCACCTATCGGTTTAAAGCGAGTAAAGGTCAACGCCATTGGGATAATGCGTGGGAGATGTTACGCCGCGGTGTTAAAAGCCCTACGCCGATTGCTTATTTTGAACAAACAGAAAATGCCGGTATCACCCATAATTATTATGTCTGTGAATATGTTGATGCGGCTTTTTCAGTACGTCAGGCTTTTACGGCATTTGGCGAAGGGCAAGAGAACTTCGAAGGTTTCAGCAAAGAAAAAATTATCAAAGCAGTAGCCGACTTCAGTTGCAATATGCATGATGAGAAAATTATTCATCATGATTTGACCGGCGGTAATTTATTGGTTACAACCGAAAATGATGAGATTAATATCACTGCGATCGATATTGGCCGCGCCACAATTTATTTAAAGCAGGGTGTGACAGAACAGCAGCGTTTATTGGATATTATGCGATGCTGTTATAAATTAAATTGGCCTAACCGTGAATTGTTCATGGACTATTATTATGAAGCTTATGGCCGTAAGTTTGCCAAGCGTTGGAAGACATCACTCAGCTATTATGATTGGAAATTAAGAACTAAGAAAAAGTTAAAACGAATTTTAAAAGGTAAGTGGAAAAAAGCGAAATAGCCTTACGCTAAAGCCTGAATCATTTTTTGAACATTATCACGTAAATGCAACGGTGTGATGGTACCAACAATCACACTGGCGACGGCAGGGTTTTGATAAATAAAATCAAAGTTGGCTTGGACAGGATCAGTATCGCTACTTGACTCAGTTAAGTGGCCACTGCCTAGGGCCTTTTTAATAAAAATTGCCTTATTTGAAATGGCAGCGTGTTCAATGACGGCCTGTTCATCTCGGTAGGCAAGGTTATGCATCACCATGGCTATGTCAGCTTGTTGCAGCGTCAATAAACCGCCTTCAACCGTTTTAGTCGACATACCAGTGGCACGTACGAGGCCTTGTTGTTTTAAGTCATTTAAAACGTCTAAAACACCATATTGCTCGATAATGGTTTTATCCTGACCATCAGAGTGAATGAGTACGATATCTAACACATCACGTTTGAGGTTTTTTAAACTGGTTTCAACACTGTGTTGAATAAATTCAGGTGTAAAGTTGTATGCTGAACCAGCCGTATCAGGGTTAAATGTTTCGCCCACCTTAGTGGCAATAACCCAGTCTTTATTAACTTTAGGAAACAGTTCGCCTAAGCGCTGTTCGCTATTGCCGTAAGCCGGTGCGGTATCCAATAAATTGATGCCTAAGTCCCAAGCTTGTTCCAGTAAAGTGAGTGCCTGCTTGTCATCTGGGATTTTAAAGGCAGCAGGATATTTGACGCCAGTATTTCGTCCTAATTTAACGGTACCTAGTCCTAACGGCGAAACGGAAAGACCTGTTTCGGCAATAGTATGACGTTGCGCTAAATAAGGACTCATTGAAAAGCGTGATCCCAAAGCGGTTGGCCAAAGGGTGCGGGTGTTAACAAGTTTTGATCAGTATGCGGTTGTTTTCTCAGCCCTTGGTTTTGCAATTGAGTAATGACTTTATCGGCTAAATCGGGTGCCAAAGCCAATTTTGTTGGCCAAGCAATATGGATGTTTTCTTTCGATTTAACGAAGGCAGTATCGGGACGGGTCAGGTTGGATTGTTTTGGTTCAGCTCGGTCAACAGCGTGCACAGCCCATTCCAGTTCTGGCAAGACATACCAAGGCATGATTTCGGACAATAAAGCTCGGGCTTCCAATACCAAGGCATCAATAGATTTTCCAACCCCATTCTCGGCAATATTGCCGCCAATATACCAAACGTTATTGCCATTTTTATCTGCGTGGCTGGTTATCGTCGCAATCGGTTTAGAGCCAGAGCCAAGGCTATGAGCGTAAATAGCTGGCAAAGTTTGCTTAGGATCTTTTGATTTACACAACACCATTTGCAGTGGTCGCCGTTGCATGGCTGGCTTTTTAATATTGAGCGAATTTAACAGCGCCTCATTACCTTCACCAGCTGTAAGCACAAAATGTTGGGCTTTGATGATGACATCGCCTATTTGCATAGCGGTAACTGGCTTGCCATCTTGTTGCCATGACACGGGTTGTTCTGGAGGGCAATGCAAAATGCGATCTTGATAAGGGCTAGCCAAACTCTTTAACACTGTCGTCACATCTAAAACAGGCTCATCTAACTGATAGAGCGCGCCTTTAAAACCAACATGTTGGAACAGTGGTGGACGATCTGAAACAGAAACAGGCTGCATTCGACTTGCGAGCGCCTTACTGGCGAAAAAAGACAACATTTTTGAAGACAGCTGATCTTTTGACCACATCAATTGATGACAGGCCAAGACCTTAACCGACCTTAAATCGACGTCACCTTGTCCATCGAGGCAAGATTGCCAACGTGCAGGCATATCACCAATGGCTTGCGTCGCTTTAGATAAAATGCCATTTAGGGCATATTTAGCGCCGCCATGAATGATGCCTTGCGAACTCAAGGTTTGGGCATTACCAATGGCTTTGTTTTCAAGTAAAAGTGCATGAAAACCCATTTTATTCAGACGGTGGTGTAACCATAGGCCAGCAATACCAGCGCCAATGATCACGACATCTGTTGAAAGCGTGTCAGTCATAAGGGAGGTTTAATTGGTTTCGAGTTGAAGATCTAGTGCTTCACAGAGCCAATGGCCGATAATAATATGACCTTCCTGTACGCGTGCTGTTTCTTGCGAAGGCACTTGGATACAGCTATCAGCCTGCGCCAATAATTGACCACCGGATTGTCCGGTAAAAGCACACGTCCAACAACCTGCTTTCTTAGCGACTTTAAAGCCATTAATGACATTATCGCTATTGCCGGATGTTGATAGACCAATCGCAATATCTCCGGGTTTGGCTAAGGCTTCAATTTGGCGATCGAAGATAGTACTAAAGTCGAAATCATTGCCATGGGCGGTGAGGATAGAAGTATCTGTCGTTAAGGCAATCGCAGCATAGGGCTTGCGGTGTTCTTTATAACGCACAACAAATTCTGCTGCTAGATGTTGGGCATCTGAGGCACTGCCGCCATTACCGAAAAAAAGCACTTTATTGCCTTTGGCTAAAGCTTGACTCACTTGCGACACTAAAGCGTCAATTTGGGGCGTTAAGGCAAATAAGCCTTCGACCATCGTTTGGTGGCGAATAACGGTAGCTTTAAATGACACGGTTTACCTCTTTATGCTGGTCAGATGGTATTATTTGGTGCTTAATATTGATTATACAATATAAGTTATCTCCCAAGCCCGCGCTATCAAAATTTAAAAGAACAGAGGCATTACCCTTAAAAATGACGTTATCAAATATCTACCTTAGATCAGAGCTAGGCAAGCTATGGCGTGGCCGAGATGTTTTCGTGACAGTAGAACAGCTTGAAGGTGAGGTTTTTCGCCATAAAGAAGGCCGAAGAACCTTACGGTTTCAATTAGCAGGAAAAAGTTACTTTCTAAAATATCACCGCGGTATTGGCTGGTTAGAAATCATTAAAAATCTCTTGCAATTGAGAGCACCAATCATCAGTGCAAAAAATGAATGGCAAGCAGTCAAGTTTTTAGAAAAACACGGCGTTGAAACCATGACGCTAGCAGGCTATGGCGAAAAAGGCTTAAACCCGGCAGCCAAACAATCTTTTGTGATTACGGATGATTTAAGCGATACCGTCGATTTGGAATTGCTGGGTGAGCAATGGCATGATCGACCACCAACATTTGCGACCAAAAAAGCCTTAATCGAAAAACTAGCGAGCATCAGCAAAAACATGCACGAGAATGGCATGAATCATCGTGATTTTTATCTTGTCCATTTTTTACTGGATAAAAGTTTTGTTGAACACAATACATTCACCCCTGACAAACCACTATTCTTAATTGATTTACACCGGGCATTAATCAACGAAGGAAAGCCGGTTAAACCGCGCTGGTTAATTAAGGATATCGGCAGTCTCTATTTTTCAGCGATGGATGTGCCGTTAACACGGCGCGATATTTTCCGGTTTATGAAAGTTTATTCTGGCAAGTCACTACGAGACACACTGTCATCACATGGTTTGTTTTGGAAAAAAGTCAGGCAACGGGCATTAACATTACGTAATGCAGATAATGCCGTTGTCATCCAGAGTTTAAATCCAATCCACAGCTTTTTAAAAGGCAAGACATTACCGATTCCATTCAAGATTGACATGGCAGGGCAATCCTATACCTGTACCAAAATTTTACGCTTATTGCCGAAAAAGAGGCTGGTGGTCGAAGCCCAGTCTGAACAGCAGCATGCCGTCATTAAGCTATTTTCAGCAGCACAAAAAGGCCGCCGTGAAATAGATCGAGAACATGATGGTCACCGCATAGCCAAGGGAGCAGGCGTTAACCTACCTGAGCTATTATTTGCAGCCGGCAATCAAACGGGCTGTCTGAGTATTGGCTACCAATATATTGAGAATGCTAGGACGCTGTTGTCTGTTTCAGCAGAACAAAGACAAGCGCAATTGCCGGCATTATTTGAGATCGCCGCTAAACTACATATTTATGGTGCCTATCAAAGCGACATTCACTTAGATAACTTTTTGCTGGCCGATAACAAGCTTTATCTCATTGATCTAGGGTCGGTAAAACAACAAGAGGTTGGACAAGGACTCAGCCCAAGAAAGAGCCTGCAAAACTTAGCCCATTTGGTGTCTGAATTTAGTCCTGAAGAGCAAGCCACATTAACACCGCATATTGAACATTATTACCACCAACGTCGGAGTGTCTATAACGACACAGAGAAAGGTTATTTTGCCAAATATTGTAAAAAAGCGTGGCAACGAAGAAAGCGGAACTACCTGAAAAAGCAATTTAGAAATTGCACCATGACACGCTACCAGTCAAGCCTGTCGCAGCAAAGTGCTTTTCGAAGTGATTTTTTAAATGGTGAAACAGCAGAGTTCGTTAATAACATTGAGCAACTGATGGCAGCAGGCCAAGCCTTAAAAGAAGGCAATTCTGCTACCGTGGTTAAAGCAGAAATTGATGGTAAGCAGATTGTTATCAAGCGGTACAATATGAAAAGTACCAGACATTTTTTGCGTCGCTGCTTACGCCCAAGCCGGGCCGCGGTATCATGGCGCAATGCCAATTTATTAGAGTTTATAGGTATGCCTACCGCCAAACCACTGGGATTTATTGAACAAAGACAGCTTGGATTACGCCATCAAGCCTATTTCATTACAGAATATACACCAGCAGAAGAGCTGTCCGCGGCCTATGCTGAGCGTGAGCCGACGGAACCAGAATTGGAACAACTTAAAACAATTTTTATGACGTTAGAACGTGAACAAATTAGCCACGGTGATCTCAAGGCAAGTAATTTCTTAGTCAACACGCAGGGTGACATCTCACTGATTGATTTAGATGCTATGAATGGGGCACATCACTGCAGCCAGACTTTTAAGAAAGCATTCGAGGAAGATAAAAAAAGATTTATGGCTAATTGGCAAGATAACCAGTCACACCACTTTAGCTTTATAGAGCAACATCAGGGTTAATGTAGATGAAACTGGCTGTGTGTTTATATAAATTATTCCCGTTCGGCGGTTTAGCGCGAGATTGTATTCGTATTTTAAGTTTATGCTATGCCAAAGGAGCACAGATTGATGTGTTCGTGATGGAGTGCGAAGGCGAGATACCTGAAGGCTTTAACGTCGAAGTGATTAAGCCAAAAGGCCTCACAAATCATAGCAAAGTCGCTAATTACATTGAACAAGTTAAACCCAAAATAGCAAAGGGAAATTACGACTTAGTTATTGGTTTCAATAAAATGCCAGGGCTAGATCTCTATTACGCGGCTGATCCTTGTTATATCGATAAGGTAAAAAAACAGTCAAACTACCCCGTGATGAAATTTAGTGGTCGGGTAAAGTTCTATTGTAAAAACGAACGTGCGGTATTTGGAGCCGAGAGCCAAACTGTTGGCCTAATGATCTCTGATATAGAGCGTGATAAGTTTAAACAACATTACGAGATACCGGAACATCGTCTTGTGATGTTACCACCGGGTATTGATCCCAATCGGAAACGCAGTGATGACTGGCAAATTAGACGTGCTCGGTTTAGAACAGAGTTTCAAGTCAAAGATGACGATATTGTCATGTTAATGGTCGGCAGTGGTTTTAAGCGAAAAGGCGTTGATCGGGTTATTTTGGGCCTAGCAGCATTATCGTCAACGTTACGTGAGAAAACGAAGTTATTTGTCTTAGGTGAAGATACCATAACAGTTTTCGAGCGTTTGGCTAAACAGCATGGTGTAGCCGAGCAAGTGACCTTTTTTGGCGGCCGAAGTGATGTGCCAGAGTTTTTGCTCGGCACGGATCTATTCTTACATCCAGCCAGAAAAGAGAATACCGGAACGGTTATTTTAGAAGCCTTAGTAGCTGGTTTACCCGCTTTTGTTTCCGGTGCATGTGGCTATGCTGGCCATATTGTAAAATCAGGTGCCGGCTTGGTATCATCAGAACCCTTTGACCAACAGGCGTTTAATCAACAATTAGCGAGTATGCTGGATAAAGATAAGTTAAATCAATGGTCCGAACAAGCGTTGTTTTATGCTGACACCGAAGATTTGTATAGTATGCCTCAGAAAGTGGTTAGGATTATTGAGACAATGGTAAAAAAGAAAGCGCGACTGGTCACGGTGGAAAAGTAGGAGAAAGTCATTAAAACAGTTTTAGTTACAGGTGGTTCAGGCTATATAGGAAGCCACATCTGCGTTGAGTTATTACAGGCAGGCTATGATGTTGTTGTCGTTGATAATTTATTGAATAGCGTTAAAAAATCGATGGAGCGTGTCGAAAATATCACGTCTAAAACGGTTGCTTTTCATCAGGTCGATGTCAGGGACAAAGCCAAGTTAACAGCTGTGTTCGAACAGTATTCAATTAATGCTGTCATCCATATGGCTGGGTTAAAAGCGGTTGGCGAGTCCTGCGTGAATCCGTTAATGTATTACCAAAACAATCTTGATGCGAGCATGGTTCTATTTGAGGTAATGCAAGCCTTTTCGATCAATAAAGTGGTATTTAGTTCCTCGGCAACCGTCTATGGAGATCCTGATACCGTACCGATTACTGAAGATTTTCCTTTGAGGGTAATGAACCCTTATGGGCGGACTAAATATATGGTTGAGGAGATGTTGCGAGATATTACAGCGGCTTCCAAGATGCAAGCCGTTTTATTACGCTACTTTAACCCAATAGGGGCACATGAAAGTGGTTTGATTGGTGAAGACCCGCATGGCATACCTAATAACTTATTGCCATATATTGCCCAGGTTGCTATTGGACAACGCGACAAATTATCTGTCTTTGGTGGCGATTACCCAACGCCCGATGGGACGGGGGTAAGAGATTATATTCATGTTGTTGATTTGGCAAAAGGGCATGTCAAAGCCTTAGAAAGGATGGTTGAAGTAGAAACAGGTCAAGGCCAATGCCTCACCTATAATTTAGGAACAGGAAAAGGCAGCAGTGTCATAGAAGTGATCACTGCGTTTGAACAAGCCTGTGGCCATGAAATTAATTATGAGCTAGTAGAACGGCGTCCAGGTGACGTGCCAGAGTATTATGCGAACCCACAATTAGCGAATCAAGAGCTGGGCTGGCAAGCAGAAAAATCTTTAGATGACATGATGGTCGACACCTGGCGTTGGCAAACACAAAACCCCAATGGCTATAAAGATGATTGAGCTCAACCCAGAAACGATGATTGGTAAAGGCCTACACCGCGAGTGTTATGTCCACCCGGACAATTCTAACCGTTGTATTAAGGTTGTTGTGTTACGTGGCGAAGAAGAGACACGTCGTGAACAAGCGTATTATAAGTTCTTACAAAAACGTCAGATTACATGGGAAATGTTACCGCAGTTTTATGGGGTAGAGCCGACTTCAATGGGTCCGGGCGCCGTTTTTGATTTAGTTAGGGATGCCAATGGCGAAGTAGGAAAAACATTCGAGCATTACTTTGAATCTAACGACCTGACAGTACAAAATATAGGAGGCCTTATAAGCGCATTACAAGCGTTAAAAACCTATTTATTCAGTCAAAACATCATCACCATGTCAATTAAGCCGAAAAATATTATTTACCAAAGACAAGATGAACACACTGGAACTGCTGTTATTATCGATAATATTGGTAACTCAGATGCCATCCCGTTAGCGAGTTATTGCCGCACTTTTGGTAAGATTAAAATGACGCGAAAATGGCATAAGTTTATTGCCTTACTGCAAAAAGACTATCCTGAAAACAGCTTGTTACAAGCGCAATTAGCCAATAAGCTAGTCAAATAAAACGCTAAACGGCTCAGGGGCTAGTTTTCAACCCCCGAGCTATTTAAGATAAAGCATTTAGATTTTAGCGAAAGACTCATGCTCTTCTGGCATTGTATAACCTGCTTGGTCATTGATTCTTTCCGCTATTTCACGTTCACCTTCAGTAGCGAAGTCTCTATCCCATGTAGCTAGTTTTCTCTTGTATACGGCATGCCACAATGGTGGAATTAACGCGATGGTGAACTCTGTAAAGTAACCCCAGCTTGGGTCAGGAGAACCAACAACATCTAATTCCCAGAAGTGGGTTTCACCGCGATCATGGTGGTCACCTTGACGACCGATTTCAATAAAGAACCAGCTTGTGAATAAGTTACTGTTATCCCATGAATGACGGTAATCAATAGGTTGGCCTTTTTCACGAATAAGACCGTAATGCTCCATATAATTTAATGCTTCTAACTCAAAGTTAGAGATTGTCCAGACTAAGAACATAGCCGCAATACCAACGGCACCACCCACCCATGTGAATAGCACCATAGTAGGTAGGCTCATAAAGTAACCGCGAATCCACCGGTTTTCAAAGCCCAGGAAAGATTTCTCTAGTTTCGCTAAACGTGTTTGCTCCATTTTGTACAGGAATTTAGATTGCCCCAGATGAGACAACCAAAAATGTCTGTAAATAGAACGACCACGTGGTGAAGTTGCAGGATCATCTTCATGTGCTAACTCTAAATGATGGTTATAGACATGCGCATAACTAAAGTGAGAAGCGCCGCTTAAGCCCATTATGAGACGAGAAATAACGAAGCTAAAACCTTGAGTATGAGCCAGTTCATGACCATAGATAATACCGATACCAGCAAAGATACCTGCTGAGATTGTGGCACCGAGAAGTTCAACACCCGTGATACCCATTTGAATAGGAATCATGCCGAACATGACCGTTTCAAATAACGTTCCGTCGACATACTGCATGACACGCCATGCTAACGCTACTTGTAAGAAAACAAACACGGGCAACATCACATACATGACAGCATTTTGTAGTGCTGGGATACCCATCGTATCACCGTTGTCATCAAAGCCAGCACCACGTGGATGAAATGGCATTGTTAGTGTATCGAGGAGAATGCCGACACCAAACAGTGCCACACCAACCCATACAAAAATGCCGCCTATTATGATACTGACCAGCGTCACGATAATTAACAGTGGTGCCATCCAGTATCTGACATTAATTAAAATTTTCTTCATGGCAATACACCTCCTGAAAAAAACTATTTTTATGGTTATGTT